>SAMEA3663162__coassemble_533_pt1 | contig 9189 bp, 8 predicted proteins | sample SAMEA3663162__metabat2_low_PE_001 | metagenome-assembled genome bin SAMEA3663162 (sample SAMEA3663162) | pig gut metagenome | biome: pig gut; feature: pig-associated habitat; material: faeces | place: Denmark | collected 2012 | reverse complement strand
CGTCAATTTGCGCACCAACTTCGCCAAGCGGGAATCCGCTTTCTGAGAGAAAATTTTCGCTTCGGCATATAAATTTTTCTACATGCTTTGTAGAACATCCCGATTTTTGGCCGTTTTCGCATGAAAAAAGAGGAGAAAACCCTGTGCTTACGGGCTCTCTCCTCTTCGCTAGTACAAAGGTAATACATTTTTCCGCGAAATGCAAATCGCTTTAACATTTCGCAACAATCCATGAAATGTTAAAAGACGAGTTTTGCACACCCGAGGGTTCGTCAGGTGTTATATTACGAGGGGATGCTTACATGGCTGTTTTCAGATATGATGTGTGGACTACAGATGATTGCATTTTCCTTTCTCCGCTGCCTGACATTTTCCAAAAAAAATCCATTCTTTTTTGGTATGTAAGAAGAGATTTGTAATTTTGCTGACGAAAATAACCTTTCCTGTTTGGAAACAACCTCATAAATATATTTATACCATGGTAAATTACAAAGATCTCGGTCTGGTGAACACCCGTGAGATGTTCAAGAAGGCCGTTGCTGGTGGCTATGCCATCCCCGCTTTCAACTTCAACACAATGGAGCAGATGCAGGCTATCGTTCAGGCTGCTGTTGAGACCAAGTCGCCCGTCATCATGCAGGTGTCTAAGGGTGCTCGCGCTTATGCCAACGGTACCATCCTCCGCAACCTTGCCAAGGGTGCTGTTGAGTACGCCAAGGAACTCGGTTGCGAGAATCCTCAGATTGTTCTTCACCTCGACCATGGTGACACCTTCGAGATTTGCAAGGAGTGCATCGACAATGGTTTCTCCTCTGTGATGATTGACGGTTCTCACCTTCCCTTCGAAGAGAATATCGCACTGACCAAGAAGGTCGTTGATTACGCTCATCAGTTCGACGTAACCGTTGAGGCTGAGCTCGGCGTTCTCGCTGGCGTTGAAGATGAAGTTTCTGCCGCAGAATCTCACTACACCCGGCCCGAAGAGGTGATTGAGTTCGCCACGCGCACTGGCTGCGACTCTCTCGCAATCTCCATCGGTACGAGCCACGGTGCCTACAAGTTCACTCCCGAGCAGTGCACCGTAGATCCCAAGACTGGTCTGCTCGTTCCTCCTCCCCTTGCCTTCGACGTCCTCCACGCTATCGAAGAGAAGCTCCCCGGATTCCCCATCGTGCTCCACGGTTCTTCTTCCGTTCCTCAGGAAGAGGTTGCCACTATCAACAAGTACGGCGGCAAGCTTCCCAACGCTATCGGTATTCCCGAAGAACAGCTTCGCGAGGCAGCCAAGAGCGCAGTTTGCAAGATTAACATCGACTCCGACTCTCGTCTGGCTATGACTGCTGCTATCCGCAAGCACCTCGCAGAGCATCCCGACCACTTCGACCCCCGTCAGTATCTGAAGCCTGCTCGCGAGAACATGAAGAAGATGTACATTCACAAGATTATGAATGTGCTCGGCTCCAATGACAAGCTCTAATATCCTTTAGCGATATCAACAATAAAGGCTGTGTCCCACAGAGGGCGCAGCCTTTTTCAGTTAGGTTCTATAGATTTGCAGGCCATGTGCTCGCGGCTCTCGCTGCTCCAGAACCTGTTTGCAGAAAACCATCAATCAGACACTATGCTTTCCCTACTAGATTTCCTCAACGCCTCGCCGGTGAATTTCCTTGCCGTCAAGACCATTGCCGAGCAGTTGGATGCTGCTGGCTATGCGCGATACGATGCCGCAGAACCGCTGAAGGGCGTTCAGCCCGGCAGCCGTTTCTACGTTACCAAGAATGATTCCGCCATCTTCGCCTTTGAGATGGGCGCGCAGCCCTTGGCCGAGACAGGCGCACGCATCATTTCCGCCCATTGCGATTCGCCCACCTTCCGCATCAAGCCCCACGCAGAAATGCACGCCGAGGGCGGTATCGTCAAACTCAACACCGAAACCTATGGCGGTGCAATCCTCTCCACGTGGATGGACCGCCCGCTCAGCCTGGCGGGCCGCGTGATTGTGCGAGGCGCTGATGCCTTTCAACCCCAGACCCATTTGCTGCACATTGAGCGTCCGCTCTTGCAGATTCCCAACCTCGCCATCCACTTCAACCGACAGGTGAACGACGGCGTCAAGCTCTCCAAGCAGAAAGATATGCTGCCCATCCTCGGCATCGTCAACGAGGAACTGGAGAAGGACAACCTGCTGGTGAACCTCATTGCCAGCGAACTGCACGTTGCCGTGGCCGACATCATCGACTTCGACCTCTATCTCTATGACACCACGCCCGCCTGCACCTTCGGCTTGCACCAAGAATTTGTCTCTGCGGGCCGCCTCGACGACCTGAGTATGGTACACGCCGGACTGGCAGCGCTGCTCGCCTCGCCGACCCCTTCAACCCATGGAGCCACAAAGGTGCTCGCCATCTTCGACAACGAAGAAGTGGGCAGCAAAACTAAGCAGGGCGCAGCCAGCACCTTCTTCCCCAGCCTGATGGAGCGCATCGTTTTGGCGCAGGGCGGCACTAAGGACGACTACTATCGCATGATAGAACGCTCCTTCCTCGTCAGCGCAGACAATGCCCACGCATGGCATCCCAATTATGGCGAGAAGTACGACCCCACAAACCATCCCGTGATGGGCGGCGGCCCTGTCATCAAGTATAACGCGCAACAGAAATACCTGAGCGACGCCTTCAGCGCAGCCGTTTTTGCCGAAATCTGCAAGAAGGCGGGCGTTCCCTGTCAGAGTTTCGTTAACCACAGTGAGGTGGCGGGCGGCAGCACCTTGGGCAATATGCTCTGCGCCTCCTTCCCCGTGGCCGGCGTGGATATGGGCAATCCCATCTGGGCCATGCACAGCGTGCGCGAAACGGGCCACATGGGCGACCACGAGGCTTGCATCAAAGCCTTTGCCCAGTTCTACAAAGGATAAACCCAACTCATTTTTCTAAGATTCTTTGGGCTCTTCCTAATCAACCAATCGTTTTCCCCCTTCCCATTTCATGAAATTCCAGCGGCTATTCCCGTTACTCGCCATCCTCTTGCTGTGGACGGCCACCTGCCAAGCGCAGACAGGAAAGCCATACCGCGAGGAATACATGGAATGGGAAGAATTTTTGGAAGCATATCTGTACAGCGATATGGCGGAAGCGGTGGAGCAGGAAGGCGAAGACGAACGCGGCGAACAGGCGCGGCTGGAATATCTCGACAGATTGGAAGACCTGCATCGGCAACCGCTCAACCTCAATACCGCCTCGCGCAGTGAACTCCTCGCCTTACCCTTCCTCACGGTTGCACAGGTGGACACTCTTTTGCGTTATCGGCAGCGGCATCGGCGCTTTGTGACCCTGGGCGAACTGCAAACGATTCCGCAAATCACGTACCAGCAGCGGCGCTATCTCTCGCTCTTCACCTTCGCTGGCGATACGGTGCGCCCTCCGCAGACCTGGCAGGACCGCTGGCTAGGTGGCAAGTACGAGGTGACGGCCCGCGCGGACGTTCCCCTTTATCGCCGCGATGGATTCAAGTCAACGACAGCCTCCAAGCCCAACCAGCATTATTATGGACCGCCCGTGGCTCACGCTTTGCGCTATCGCTATCGCCACCGCTCGGGTGCAGCCTACGGAATGACCCTCCAGCAGGACGCTGGCGAACCCTTCGGTCGCGGCTACAATCGTCCGTACGACTATTGGTCGGTCTATGCGCAGGTGCCCTTGTTGCGCCAGCGCACCATCCTATGGCTGGGCGACTACGACGTGCTGTGGGGCGAGGGCCTGCTTATGGGCGGGATGAATTATGGCGGTCGCGCTTCGCTCCTCGGCAGTGCCTTGCGCCAGCCGCACTTCATTCGTCCGCATACCTCCCTGACGGAACAGGGATTCCAAAGAGGCGTGGCCGCACAGACGCAAATCGGAAAGCGATGGGAGGCGCAGGCTTTTGCATCCTTCCGCCGAGTGGACGCACATCTTGATGGCGACACCGTCACCTCCCTCCGCGATGCAGGACTGCACCGCACGAAGAGCGAAATCCTGACCCAGCGCACCCTGTCCGAGGTTCTGACGGGCGCGCGCCTCCTCTGCCATTGGCGGGGTGGGGCGGCCAGTGTTGGCGGCTACGGAGCGTGGTACGACAAAACGATTTACCCCGCCCTGCACGACTACAACCGCTATTATCTGCGCGGAAAATCGGCAGGCGGCTGGAGCATAGATGCTGCGCACGATGCGCGCCGTTGGCAATACCGCGGCGAGTGTGCCTTTGATGCCTCCTTGTACGCGGCCACGAGCCACACCCTGCGCCTCTCGCCAATGATGCGTCCCTTCTCCGTGGTCGTGCAGGCTCGCTATTTCTCGCCGCGCTTTGTGGCTCCCTATGCCGAAACGCTGCAATCGGCATCTCGTGTGCAGAACGAACTGGGCCTCCTGCTCGGCGCGGACTATCAGGGATGGCGAAGGGCGAAGATCTCGGGCTATGTGGACTATTCCTACCACGAGCGGCCGATGTATCGCGTTTCGGCCCCTTCACACCGCCTGCGTGGTTGGTTGTCGGCCGCCTTCCCCCTCCGTTCTGCTTGGGAAATGGAGACGCGCTATCAATATAGCGGTAAGCAGGAGGACGTGACGGGCCATCCAGGCCTGCTGCAATTCCTGCATCGCCACTCCCTCCGCCTGGCCGCCCACCTGCTACAGCCGAATTATTCCCTGCATCTGTCGGCGGATGCCTGCGCGCTGTTCTCGCAAACCGCATCAGTGCGCTGGGGGCGTATGCTCTCGGTCCGCGGAATGTGGAAGCCCCTGCCCACGCTCCAACTGCATACCTTCGTGGCCGGCTTCTGGACCGACGATTACGCCACGCGCATCTACGGCTACGAACCTCAGTTGCGCCACGGCGGTGCCTTCCCCTCTTTCGCCTACCAAGGCGCGCGCCTGATCCTACTTGGCAACTGGCAACTCACATCTCGCACCACCATCTCCCTGCGCTACTCCTTCCTTCGCTATTTCAACCGCCAAGAAATCAGCAGCGGCGCAGCCCGCATCGCCTCGCCGATGCAAAACGACCTCTCCCTGCAATTTGAATGGCGATGGCCGGGGCGCGCGCATCGCTAACCGCGGACTGACCCGTTTGCAGAAGGTTCCCATCTATAAAAACCTCCCTAAAAGCATTGCTCACAAAACAATCATACGCCTTGAAGCGGAAGGTAGGCCTGCGTGTGCGGGCCTTTTCCTCTTCAAGGCGTATGTCGGTTTTGTGTGTTGTTATCTGAGCGATGGATTTATGGCATCGCTTGCTGAGGGCGCGGGCTTACTTCTTGCGCTTGCCCTTCTTTGGCTGGGCGAGTTGCTGTTGCAGGTCTTTCACTTGCTGGCGTAGGGCAGCGTTCTCCTTCACCAGTCGGGCGATGACTTCGTCGGCCGAGTTGGCTTCGGTTTCTGCCGTTTTCAGTCGGTCGAGAACGGGCTGATCAACAGCGTGGATGGCATATTGGCGGCTGTCGTTGAGTTGTTCGAACACGACAATCTCGTTCTTGCCTTCCTTCAACCAGCAGCCAGGCAGGTAGAGCGTTTGTTGGGGACCGAGGTTCCAGTAGCGGCCGAGGTTGTGGCCGTTCACAAAGACGATGCCCTTGCCCCATTTCTCCATATCAAGGAAAGTGTCGCCCACTTTCTCCAGTTGGAACGTAGCGTGGTATAGCACGGGGCAGCCTTGGCGATAACCCTCGGGCAGGCTGGCCAGTTGCGGCATCTCCGACATGGGCAGGCGATACATCTTCCATTGGCCAGATAGTTGGCTGCCGTCAATGGTGATGGGGCGAATGATACCCTTGTGGTTGTCCTGAATGCGCGCGCCATAGTTGATGCGTCCGAGGTTTTCCACGAGGATGTCCAGGGTGCTGTTGAAGGGGATGTCCACGAGGATGCTGTCCTTGTCCATCATACGGTTGAGTTCGCCCACCTTCTTGCCGTTCACATAGACGGTGGCATAGTCGGCAATGCCCGGCACGTGCATCATACCCTTGATGGGCTGGTTGAAATGGCGGCGGTAGAGCACGTAGCCGAAGCCCTGTCCCAAATCTTCAAAGTTCATAGGCTCGTCGGCCTCCACGGGTTGCTGCGTTTCCAGCATCGTGAGTACGTCGGCCGTCTTGTCGAAATACACATCGGGAATCGTGATGACGGGAATGCGCTCGGGGATGTCGGGAATGGCGTAGGGCACGTACTGCTTCATCAGTTCGCGCACGCCCAAGAATTTCTCCGTGGCCCATCCTGCTTCGCTGATAGGTGCATCGTAGTCGTAGGAAGTGAGGTCGGGCTGAATGTTCGTGTCGTTGTTGTAGTTGGCACCCGCCCAGAAACCAAAGTTCGTGCCACCGTGCACCATATAGAAGTTGAAATTGATGCCGTTGTCGAGGTACTTCTTCGTTTGGTTCACAATGCGCTCGGTCGAAACGCGCACGAAGGGTTCGTTCCAGTGGTCCAGCCATCCGGGATAGAACTCTGCCACCATATAGGGGCCCTGGCCGTTGTGGTATTGGTTGACTACGTTTTTGAGGTTCTCCACATTGTCTTCGCCGTTGGCCGTGGGCAGTGCGCCCTCGATGGCACCGCCTTCAAAGAGCCACGAACCATCGCTCGTAAACATCGGAATGTCGAAGCCAGCGTCCAGCAGCGTCTGTCGGATGGCCGCGCTGTACCGCTTGTGCTCGGCTAGGGGAATATCAGGACGCTGCGACACGTACGAGCCAAACTCATTCTCGGCCTGCACCATAATGATGGGGCCGCCGTGGGTGATTTGCAGGTCCTTCACCTGTGTAGCCAGTTGGTGGATATATACGCTGCAGGAATCCAGAAACGCCTTGTTGTAGGCACGAATCACGAGTTCCTTCTCCTGTTGCAGCCACCAGGGGTAACCGCCGTATTCCCATTCCGCGCAGCAATAGGGGCCGGGGCGCAGGATGACCATCATCCCTTCCTCTTGGGCGGTCTGGATATACTTGCGCAGGTTGTGTTCGTCCGTGCTCCAGTCCCATTTGCCAGGTGCCACCTCGTGGAAATTCCAGAACACGTACGTGGCCACAGCGTTCAGTCCCATCGCCTTCATCATACGCAGGCGGTGGCGCCAGTACTGGGCTGGCACGCGCTCGTAGTGCATTTCGCCAGAATAAATCGGTGTGGGTTTGCCGTCGTAGAGGAATTGCCCGTTCTGAATGGCAAAGGTGTGACGGTCTTTGTCGGCTGCATACAGCGTGCAGCAGAGCATCGCGAGAATGCCAAATAGGATTTTCTTCATAGAGGTATTTGATTTAGGTGTTTCAAATCGCGTCGTCTCAAGCGTCTTTCGCCCGCCGGCTCAGCAGCTTCGAGTGATTGCAAAGTTAGAGAATAATCCCGAGAATGTGCTTTTGCCGCTGGCGTTTTTTGGGAAATCTAATGTCTAAGGTCAAAATTGGCTGGCAATGTTTATTTTTTTCTTGCCGACAGACAAGAGATATTGTTATTATGACTAATTTTGCCCCTGTAAAGTAATGAAAAATATTCAAATCCCAATATCTATGGCACTTCCGATTGCATCCGTACCCGAACTTACTGGTGAAGTTGCCCAGCGATTTGAGGCTGCGGCACAGGCAAACTACCAAAGGTATCTCAATCTGACAGAGGAGGAAAAGGCAGCAGAGGCAGAGGCTCTGGAAAGAGGCTTTGCCAAACTCCGTCGTATGTTGGCTAAAGCACATCTGGGATAGAAATGAGTTTCTTGGAAGATAAATGTAGTCTATTTCCTTTGTTGAAGCAAGAAGAAATAGAAGGCTTTACTTGTGGAGACCGCGACCTTGATGATTTCTTTACTAATGACTGTTTTGCTTATTCTAAGGAGTTGTTAGGAAAGACTTATTGCTTCAGAATGGACACGAATCCTCGGGTGGTAGTTTGTGCTTTTACCCTTGCTAATGCTGGAATTAGGGTTAGTGATTTGCCAAATGCAAGGAAGAAAAAGATTGAGGCTGACATTCCTCACATTAAGGCTTTGAAGGATTATCCTGCTGTATTAGTAGCCCGTTTGGGCGTTTCCAAATATTACCGTTCATTGAATATTGGCAGTGATGCCTTGAGTTACATAAAGTTGTGGTTCTTGGAGCCATACAATAAGACTGGCTGTCGTTTCATGATAGTGGATGCTTATAACAATGCGGAAACTATTTCCTTTTATGAAAAAAATGGTTTCAAAACTGTGTTTAGTTCGGAGCAGCAGGAAAAAGACTATCGCCACCTTGTCCCCGAAGTTTCCTTGAACACGCGCCTAATGTATTACGACTTAATGGAAACGGCTTTGGAATACATGAAGTAATGCGTTCCCGTCATGATAATAAAAATGCCCTGGCTTTTTCAAGCTGGGGCATTTCTCGTACGTGGCCAGATGCGTGGAGCGGTACATAGTACACTACTTAGCAATGAGCACGAACTACATTCTCACAGTCTGTCCTACGTTTTGCGCTGATATTCGGCAATGCGGATTTGGTAGGTGGCGCAGGCATCTATTAGGCCGCAGGAGGATTGGGTGAAGAGGGTGACGGCATCTAGGAGGTCGGTGAGGGTGGTGGTGCCGGCACGGTGGAAGATGCGCTGCATTCGTAGGTCTCCTCGGCCGAGGCCAACGAGGCGCGGGCGATTTCTATTTGGGCGTAGGCTTCGTTGTGGTTGTTCCAGGCCGTCTGAATGTCTACGCTGAGTTTTTCGTAGGCATCCTGTCGGTCGTTCTCGGCTTGCTGTTGCTGAATCTTGGCTTTGCGGATGCTGTGCTTGCCGCCCCACCACCCACTGATGGGCACGGAGACGGTTGCAAAGACCAGGCCGTTGAAATTGCCGTTGCCGTCCATTCTCTGGTAGAAGCCGTCGCATCTCAAAGGCAGGGGCCGATGGCATTGGGTCAAGGCCGTTTCCAGGTCAGACTTTTCCGTTTTTTCGTCGGACTTTCCCGTTCTCAGGTCGGACATAGCCAGCGACCCGCGGGCGCGGGTCGCGTGACCTGCGGGCGCGGGTCGTGTGACCTGCGGGCGCGGGTCGCTGGGATTCTCCTATACGAAAACGGGAATCGCGAACGCCAGCACGAAACCTTGCGGCGTTTTCATCGTAACTACTCAGGTCATTTTTTCGAGCTCCAAACGACCTGAGTAGTTACGTTAGGAGTTAGGAGTTAGGAGTTAGAAGTCAGAAATCA
>SAMEA3663162__coassemble_523_pt1 | contig 9251 bp, 3 predicted proteins | sample SAMEA3663162__metabat2_low_PE_001 | metagenome-assembled genome bin SAMEA3663162 (sample SAMEA3663162) | pig gut metagenome | biome: pig gut; feature: pig-associated habitat; material: faeces | place: Denmark | collected 2012 | reverse complement strand
CTGCCTGGCCCGCGGATTTGTGGACCCCGCATGGGTGCGCCTGTTGCCCGAAGCGGACCTGACGCTGCAGACTTCGCTGGCGGCCAATATGCACCTTGTCGAACTGAGAAAGTTGGAGGCCAGTTGGCCAGGCATCCTTGCGGTAGAGGCCCACGGGTCGGTGCAGGAGCCGATGGACGAGAGCCGCAGCGGCCAACTGGTATATGATGTGGACCGCTTTGCTCCCCTGCGCGGATTCTTACCCAAGGACGTGGCAGCCATGGTGGATGTGCCCCGCAGCACGAATCTGCGCGGCAAGGTAAATTTCAACGGCGACGACATTCGCCTGCAAACCCTCGCCACCGCCCTCAGGGGACAACTGCAACTGCGCGCCCAGGTGGGCCTCAGGAGCGAGCGATATGCCGTTGACCTCGAGAGCAAGGGCTTCCCCATTGGCAGTTTCCTGCCCACGATGGGGCTGGGACCGCTCACGGCCCAGATTCAGGCCGACGGGCGCGGCTTCGACCCCCTCCAGAAGTCGGCGCGCCTCCAAGCCGATGCCAACGTGCGCGCCCTGCGCTATACCAACTGGCAACTGGGGGGCATTGACCTGCAAGCACGGATGGCAGGCGGCGCGCTCGAAGCCTCGCTCAATGCTGCCAACGACATCGTGAGAGGCAAGACAACGCTCACGGCATCGCTCGGCCCGCAGATTCGCCTCCAGATGGACGGCAGTTTCGAGCAGATTGACCTCCAGCGCCTCGGTGGACTGAAGGACACGCTCCTGCTGGGTGCCGACCTCCACGTGGATGCCTATACGGACAAGGCCCTGACGGACTATGGCGTGCGGGCGGGCTTGGAGCACATCTTCTTCCTGACGAAGGACCGCGGCATTCCCGCCAAGGACATCCTGCTGGACTTTGCCACCAACCGCGATACGACCACGCTGCTGGCTTCGGCAGGCGACCTGTACGTTGACATGGCCGCCCAAGGCAACCTTGACAAACTCATGAATGCGGCCAACCGATTGAGCGAGACGCTCACCGCACAAATCAACCGAAAGAGCATTGACACAGAAGAACTGAAGGCGCACCTGCCCGTCGTGCAACTGAATATGAACGTGGGCAAGGGCAACCCCGTGAGCAATCTCATGAAATACATAGGCTACACCTTCGGCACACTGCACGCCGACATTGCCACCGACCCCACGATGGGCATCAACGGCATACTGCGCGTGGGAGCCCTGCGCAATCAGAGCCTGCTGCTCGACACCATCGACGTGGTGGTGCGACAGGACACAACGGGCCTCGTCGTGGACGGCCGCGTGAAGAACTACTCCAAGCGCAACCCGACAAAGTTTGAAGCCCTGCTCAACGGCTACGTCACACGCGAGGATGCAAGCGTGGGATTCAAATTTCTCGACAACGAAGGCGACACGGGCGTGGACGTAGGCGTGAAGGCCGAACTGCTCCCCAACGGCGTCGGTTTCCAACTCTTCCCCGAGCGCCCCATCCTGGCGTACCGCAACTTCCGCATCAACGGCGACAACTACCTGTACCTAGGCCGCGACCGCACCATTACGGCCGACATTGACCTGGTGGCGGACGACGGCACGGCCCTCTCCCTCTACAGCCAACCCGACTCCACAGCCAACGATATTACGCTGAGTATGCAGCATGTCAACCTGGGCGAACTGAGCAACGTGATGCCCTATCTGCCACAGTTGAGCGGCAAACTGGGCGGCGACATCCACCTCATTGACGACCACAAATCGCTCAAGGCAATGGCCTCCATCCAAGCGCAAGGGCTGACCTACGAAGGGGCCGAACTGGGCAATATCGGCCTGGAAGCCATCTACCTGCCCAAGGAGGGCGGCGAGCACCACTTTGATGCCTTCGTCTCGTCGGACGAGGCGGAGGTTATGTCCGTGGGCGGCATCTACTACGACCGCGACGAGGGATATTTTGACGGCAACGCGGAGTTGCTGGATTTCCCCCTACGGATGCTCAACGGTTTCCTCGCCGGCACAGATATGGCAATGGACGGACGGGCACTGGGCAGCCTGACGGTGAAGGGCCCCTTGTCGAAACCAAAACTGGGCGGCGAACTCAGTTTTGACAGTGCGCACTTCTTCTCCCCTGTCTATGGCTTCAACTTCAACCTCGACCCGCAGCCCGTACGGATTGACGAGGGCAAGATGCAACTTGAGGACTTCCGCCTCACGTCAAGCCAGAGCAAAAATCCGCTGCTTATCAACGGCACACTCAACATGGCCGACCTGAGCAACATCAGCATGAATTTCAACATGAAGGCCCGCAACTTCGAACTCATCAATGCCAAGCGTTCGCAGCAATCCCTGGTATATGGAAAGGTGTATGCCGACTTCCAGGGACAGGTGCGCGGCAACCTCAACCAGATGATTGTGCGCGGCAGCCTTGATGTGCTCGACCGCACGAACATGACGTACATCCTGAAGGACTCGCCCCTGACTGTGGAGGACCGTCTGAGCGACTTGGTGCAGTTTGTGGACTTCACCGATACAATTCCCCAAGAGGAGGAAATCGTCATGCCGAGCACCATCGACCTCACACTGGGCATTTCGGTCAGCGATGCCGCCCGCTTCCATTGCAACCTGAGCGAGGACGGCAATAATTACGTGGACCTTGAAGGCGGCGGCAACCTCACGATGCGTATGACCGAACAGGGCGACCTGCGACTGACGGGCCGCTTCACAATGGAGCAAGGCGAAATGAAATACTCCCTGCCCATCATCCCGCTCAAGACCTTCAAAATCCAACAAGGCAGCTACGTGGAATTTACGGGCGACATCCTCAACCCAACCCTCAACCTCGCCGCCACCGAACGCGTCAAGGCCACCGTCACCGAGAATGACCAACCGCGCTCCGTGGCCTTCGATGTGGGCGTGGACATCTCGGGCTCACTCGAAAAGATGGGCCTTGAATTTACTATCGAAGCCCCCGAAGACCTGGCGATGCAAAACAAACTGACGAGCATGACCATCGACCAGCGCGGCAAGTCGGCCGTGGCAATGCTGGCCACGGGAATGTTCCTGGACGACGAAAGCCTCACGTCGGGTGGCAACGGATTCAAAGCCAGCAATGCCCTCACGGCCTTCCTCCAAAGCGAAATCCAGAATATTGCGGGCAACGCGCTCAAGAGCATCGACCTGAGCATCGGCATGGAGAACGGCACAAGCAGCACGGGAGCCACAACAACGGACTACTCCTTCCAATTTGCCAAACGCTTCTACAACAACCGCATCAGCGTCATCGTGGGCGGCAAGGTGAGCACGGGTGCCGACGCAACCAACTCGGCAGAATCGTTCATTGACAACGTGACGGTGGAATACCGCCTCGACAAGAGCGCCACACGCTATGTCCGCGCCTTCTACGACCGCGGCACGCAGGATCCCTTCGAAGGACAACTTATGAAGACGGGTGCGGGCCTCGTTCTCCGCAGAAAGACCGACCGCCTCGGCGAACTCTTCATTTTCCGCACTAATCGGAAGAAGCACTAGGCTTCTTCCTTGGTCGCTGCGCTCCCTAGTTTCAGCGGTCGCTTTGCTCCCTAGATTCAACGGAAGCCTGCGGCTTCCTAGTTTCAGGGAATCCCTTCGGGCTTCCTGTTTCAACGCAGCCTGCGGCTGCTGGCTCGATAGTCCTTAAACAATTAAGGAATGAGGAATTAGGAATTAGGAATTAGGAATTGCCATCCAATGAGGATGAACTCCAAAAATCCTATCCAATTTCCATCTCCAATCCTCTAAAAATCCTCTCCAATCCTCTAGAACCTCTAGAATCTCTAGAACCTCTAGGACCTCTAGAATCCTCTCCAATCCTCTCCAATCCTCTAAAATCCTCTCCAACTCCTAACTAATAATCTCCTTTGAAATCCCTACCTATATATATATGCTCTCTGCTCATCCTCCTGGCGAGTTGCTCCACAACCGAGCACCTGCCGGAAGGAGAAACCCTCTATGTGGGCATTGACAAAATCAGCTATTCCGATGCGCCGCAGAAAAAGAAGAAGGCCAAGAACGATTCTACGGGTGTCATCACCAGCATAGGCAATGCCGTCATCGCCATCGACAAGGCCCTTGAGGGCAAGGCCTCGCTGGACGAAACCACCGAGGAACTGAAACAGCCCATGGCCAAACTGACACGCGAAGAACAACGCGCGCTGGACGATATGGAGCGCGAGGAACAAAAGAACTTCGCATCCACTCAGACGGAGGTGGAAGCCGTTCTGGCCTACGCGCCCAACAACTCCCTCTTCGGCTCATCCTATCACCGTATCCCCTTCCCCGTGGGCCTTTGGTTCTACAACGGATTCGTGGACAGCAAAACCAAAATGGGCAAATGGATATACCGCACCTTTGCCGCCACACCCGTGTGCATCAGCAACGTATCACCCGAAACCCGCGCCCGCGTGGCCACCAACACGCTCCACAACTTCGGCTACTTCCGCGGCCGCGTGGACTACACGCTCCTGCCCCAGAAAGACCCGCGCAAGGCCAAGATTGGCTACCAAGTCGTGACGGGACCGCTCTCCCGCTTTGACAGCATCGAGTACCGCGGCTTCACGCCCTTCATGGACAGCCTGCTCTGCGCCACCAGCCGCCTCTCCGCGCTCAAGCGGGGCGAAGCCTTCAGCGTGCTCAACCTCAGCGAGGAGCAAACGCGCATCAGCAACCTCTTCCGCGAGAACGGTTTCTACTACTATTCGCCCGAAGTGGTCACCTATCGCGCCGATACGCTCCAGCGCCGCGGCTATGTGCAGTTGCGCGTGCAGCCCGACGAGAATGCGCACGAACGCGTGCGCCACCCTTGGTACATCGGCCATACCTACGTCAGCGTGCGCAAGAACAACGATGCCATCGCCGAGGGCAACGTCCTCGACAATACCATCCGCCGCCGCAACTACACCTACACCTTCAGCGGCGAAAAGATTCCCCTGCGCACCTACGTATGGCGCAGTGCCATCAACCACCGCAAGGGCGAACTCTACCGCCTCAGCCGCCAACAGTCCACGCTCGAAAAACTGGGCGCGCTCGGCGTATTCAGCCAAATGGACGTGCGCTATGTGCCGCGCGATACCACCGAAACCTGCGACACGCTCGACATCTACGTATCGGCCACAATGGACAAACTCTACGACAGTTCGTTTGAGGTGAACGCCGCCTTCAAGAGCAACCAGCAGGTAGGCCCTGGCGTGCAGTTCGGACTGGCCAAGCGCAACGCCTTCCGCGGTGGCGAGCGCATCTCATTTGACATCTTCGGCTCCTACGAATGGCAAACGGGCATGGGCAATCAGGGCGGACGGCTGCTCAACTCCTACGAGATTGGCACGAAGTTGGCCTTCGACTTCCCGCGCTTCATCTTCCCCGGCATCCATCGTCGCCGCCTCCGCTTCCCCTCTTCGACCACCTTCGCGCTGGATGCCGACTGGCGAAACCGCTCGGGCTTCTTCAACATGGTCAATATGGGTATCAGCGCCACCTACAAATGGCAGCGGCGCGCCTCCCAGCACCACGAACTCACCCTCCTTAGCCTCGAATACGACAAGATGCTCAGCACCACCACGCAGTTCGACTCCATCATGCAGGCCAACCCAGCCCTCCACGTGTCTATGCGCGACCAGTTTGTGCCCTCCTTCAGTTACACCTATACCTACGCTTCGTCGCCGCGCCACCGCAATCCCGTTTGGCTGCAGTTCAGCCTCAAGGAGGCAGGCAATATCACCTCAGCCATCTACGCCGCCTGCGGCCAGCCCTTCGGCAAACAGGACAAAAACCTCTTCGGCAATCCCTTCGCACAATACGTAAAGGCCACAGCCGAATACCACGAAACGATACGCCTCGGCGGTTCGCCGCTCAAGTTGGCCGGCCGCCTCTTCGCAGGTGCCATCTACAGCTACGGCAACTCCCTTCGCGCCCCCTATGCCGACCAGTTCTACGTGGGCGGAGCCAACAGCGTGCGCGGCTTCACCGTGCGCACCATCGGCCCGGGCCGCTACAAATCACCCGACAGCAAATATGCCTACATCGACCAGACAGGCGACGTCAAACTGGAGGCAAATCTCGAACTGCGCGCCCCCATCTTCGGCGACCTCGGTGCAGCCGTCTTCCTTGATGCGGGCAACGTGTGGCTCCTCCGCGGCGACCCAGCACGCCCCGGCTCGAAATTCACGCTCAACAACCTGCGCGAATTTGCCGTCGGCACGGGTCTGGGCATCCGCTACGACCTGAGTTTCCTCGTCCTCCGCTTCGATGTCGGCGTAGCCCTCCATGCGCCCTACGAAACGGGCAAGAGCGGCTGGTACAACATCCCGAAATTCAGCAAAGGCTTGGCCTACCATTTCGCCATTGGCTATCCTTTCTAAGGAATTTCATCAAACTCCCACTTCATCCCTATGATTCTACAGGTCTTGGCCGCCATGGCCGCCTATTTCCTGTTGCTGCTCTTCGTATCGCGACGCAGCGGCAGCACAAACAACAACGACACCTTCTTTCGCGCAGGCCACAGTTCCCATTGGGGAATGGTGGCCTTCGGTATGATTGGGGCCAGCATCTCGGGCGTATCGCTCGTCTCCGTTCCTGGTTGGGTGGGTGCGACGGGTATGACGTATCTGCAAATGTGCTTTGGCTTCATCCTTGGCTACGCTGCCGTGGCCTTCCTGCTCCTGCCGCTCTATTATCGGTTGCGGCTGACGAGCATCTACGGCTACCTCGGCCAACGCTTTGGCCAGCGCGCCCACCGCACAGGCAGCCTCTTCTTCATTATCAGCAAACTCACGGGAGCGGCGGCGCGCATGTACCTGGCCTGCCTCGTGCTCCACGAATTTGTGGCGCGTCCGCTGGGCATTCCCTTCCCGTTGACGGTCCTCGTTCCCCTGCTGCTCATCTGGTGCTACACGCGCCGCAACGGCATCGCTGCCCTCGTGCGCACCGATGTGCTCCAGACGGCCTGTCTCCTGCTGAGCGCCGCTATCCTCCTCTGGGCAGCGGCCGATGTCCTGGGGCTAGACCTGCAAGGAACCATCACCACCATTCGCCGCTCACCGCTCAGCCGCGTGTGGGAATGGGATGCGCAGTCGCCGCAAGCCTTCTGGCGACAATTCCTAAGCGGCGTATTTATCGTTATCGTCATGACGGGCCTCGACCAGGATATGATGCAGAAGAACCTCACCTGCCGCTCCCTCCGCGAAGCACAGCGCGATATGTGCACCTACGGCCTCTGCTTCGTTCCCGTCAATCTCCTCCTGCTCGGCCTCGGCGTCCTGCTCCACAGCGTCTGTATGGCCAAGGGCCTCACCATCCCCAGCCGCGGCGACGAACTCTTGCCCACGGTCATCGCCTCGGGCGTGCTGGGCACGTGGGTGACGATACCTTTCAGCATTGGCCTGATTGCCGCAGCCTTCTCCAGCGCCGACTCTGCCCTGACCTCGCTGACCACGAGCGTCTGTGTGGACCTCCTCCAGCTGGAGCGCAAGGAAACGAACGAGGCCCAGCAATCGCGCCAGCGCAGCCTCGTTCACATCTGCATCGTAGCCCTCTTCCTCGCCTGCATCCTCGTGTTCTATGAAGTGGGCAGCGGCAGCGTCATCGACCTTATCTACCGCCTGGCCTCCTACACCTACGCCCCGCTCCTCGGCCTCTACGCCTTTGGCATACTGACGCGCCGCCGCCCTGCCGACCGCGCCACCCCCTACGTAGCCCTTGCCACCCCCGCCCTCTGTGCCGCCCTAGACTACCTAGCTCCCCAATACCTCAACTACCACTTCGGCTACGAACTCCTAATGGTAGGCGGTACACTTACCTTCCTTGGACTTTGGGCTACGAGTTTTAGAGGTTAGAGAACTTAGAGATGAGAGAGAGAGGGGGGCGATGATTACTTGCGATAATACTTCTTTGCCTCGGGCATGCAGGAGCGGATATTTTGAATGCGGTTGGCATAGGACGGGTGTGTGGAGAACCAGTCGCGGGTGGTTTTCAGTTTACTCTTAGCCTCCATTCGTTCCCAAAAGGGAATGGCCGCCTCAGGGTCGTAGCCCGCAAGGGCCACGAGGATAAGTCCGATGCGGTCGGCCTCGGTCTCGTCAATGCGCGAGAACTTCAGACTGGCCAAGGTGGCGCTCGCCACAGCCATTGCTTTGGCCAACGACTTCTTGCGATCGGACATATCGCTGCCCGCAATAAAAGCGTAGGCCAGTCCCACGCCGCCAGCCGTGATAATATCCTTCGTCATCTGCTCGGCACTATGCTTCGCAATGGCATGGGCCGCCTCGTGGGCAAGGACAACGGCTAGCGAGGCGTCGTCCGTGGCGATGGAAAACATGCCTTCGTAAACCGCAATCTTACCGCCGTACATACAGAAGGCATTGGCGTCGGAACTCTTCAGCACATTGAACTCCCAATGGAAATTGCTCAATTCACTGCTCCGTCCCTCCAGGCGATAGAGCTCGGTCACTGCTGTTCTCAGTCGGCCAGCCACGCGATTGAGTTGCGCCTTATATTTACTGTTCGACGACCTCCCACGCTGCACATACTTCTTGTACTGGTCATTGCACAAGGAGTAGAGCATATCGTTGGGTATCAAGTTCGTAAACTTACGCCCCGTCACCGGCACCTTGTACTGACTCTTGTTATAAAGAGCCGAAGCCGAGGACTTAATACTGCTCCACGAAATCTGCGCGGGGAGCGAGCAAGGAACAATCAGCAAAAGCAGGGAAAGAAGAAAGGCTTTCATAGTCATTCTTAGGTTATTCGGTGGAAGGGTAGGCCTTGGCGGGAACGATCAAGGCTTTATTAGAAACGGGACAGGATTCATTAGGAATGATAAGAGAATCACGCAAAGCCGCCCACAAATATAGGGATAATTGTGCGAACTTCCCCGCCTGCATAATGAACTATTGCAGAAAAGGTTGCTATGTTTAGCGGACAGTAATATATATGGTATAGGCGTCTTCTAACTATGCCGTTCATCGGATGACGCTTCCCCCCTATTCTCCTCCAGCGGATGCACGCGGCTGTCCGTGCTCGCATCGTATTCCCAGACTTGCTCCTCCAACGGTTGCCATTCCTCGCTGCTGTTCTTGGCGAGGTCGCGCACCGCCTTTGGCACATGGTAGTGGCGCGACAGGCCCATCGTCAGAATGCTGAAGCGCACGCCGCCTGCCTCTGCCAGCGTTTCAGCGCACGAGAGGATGGTGCTGCCCGTGGTCAGGATGTCGTCGACGAGAAGGATGTGGCG
>SAMEA3663162__coassemble_522_pt1 | contig 9253 bp, 6 predicted proteins | sample SAMEA3663162__metabat2_low_PE_001 | metagenome-assembled genome bin SAMEA3663162 (sample SAMEA3663162) | pig gut metagenome | biome: pig gut; feature: pig-associated habitat; material: faeces | place: Denmark | collected 2012 | reverse complement strand
TACAAAGATACAACATTTTCGCGCGAAATGCAAATCGCTTTAACATTTCGCAACAATCTATGAAATGTTAAAAGACGAGTTTTGCACACGCGAGCCTCTGGCAGGTGTTATATTACGAAGCGGGCTTTGCAGGTTGGCTTACGAGAGGGCGATGAGCGCAATTCTTATTGCTGGCTAGGGGCGCACAGACAGCATCATTCCACCCACAATTACCTCCCAGCCAAACTGGTTTTTTCGAGCAAAAAACGACCTGAGTAGTTACTAAATACATCGCAAGTATATATATACTACCTTCCTAAACTTGTGAACCTTCAATACACCATCCAGCCCTCCTTAACGCTCTCGTAACACCTTCGCAACAACCTTTTCACAAATCCCCTCTATTTTTGCACCGGATTTCAGGGCGCGCAGCAGCGTCTCCTACCTTTAACAAATGAGAAAACAAAAGATGAAAAGAATCCTCCTTGGCATGATGATGGTGCTCTTGGCAAACGCCGCCTGGGCGCAGTCGGCCACAAAAGTAATCAAGGGCGTGGTGACAGATGCCGCTTCGGGCGAAGCACTGATCGGCGCCATTGTTCGCGTGAAGAATCAGACAAAGCAGGCCACTACGACTGGACTCGACGGTACCTTCGCCATCAAGACACAGGCCGCACAGCCCATAGTCTGTTGCACCTACCTAGGCTATAGGCCCGTGGAAGTGGCCTACGCAGACACGGTGCTCGTGATTCGGATGGAGGAGACCAACCGCAGCCTCTCCGAGGTGGTCATCAAGTCCAATTTCAACGGCAGCACGGATGCCAAGGCCATGGAGATAGAACGCTTCTCGGCCAACGTGGTCAACGTGCTCGGTTCGCGCGCCATGGAACTGGCTCCCGACGTGACGGTGGGCAATATCGTGCAGAAGATTTCGGGCGTCACCGTTGAGCGAAACTCCTCGGGCGAAGGCCAATATGCCATTCTCCGCGGCATGGATAAACGCTACAATTATACGCTCGTCAACGGCATCAAGATTCCCAGCCCCGACAACAAGAATCGCTTCGTTCCGCTGGACCTCTTCCCCTCCGAAATCCTCTCGCGCATTGAGGTGAACAAGTCGCTCACGGCAGAGTTGGAAGGCGACGGCATCGGTGGCGCGGTCAATCTGGTCATGAAGGACGCGCCGGCGCGCCGGCTGCTGACGGCCAACCTCTCCACGGGCTACAACGCGCTCTACCTGAACCGCGATTTCCTCTCCTTCAACCATGGCAGCATTGCCTCCAAGTCGCCCGACGAGCGGCTGGGCAATATCGGACAAAACCGCGTGTCGGCCACGGACTTCACTATGCAAAATCTGCGCGTCACCTCCAAGCGCCCCTTGCCCGACCTCTTGGCCTCGCTGGCCTATGGCGACCGCGTGATGAACGACCGGCTGGGCTTCCTCCTCTCGGCCAGTTACCAGAATATGCACCGCGGCAAGAACATGGATTACTACGACTATACGAAAGCCTCGGGCAACATCCAATATCGCACCTACTCCGACTGGAAACAGCGGTTGGCCCTCCATGCGAAGGTGGACTATGTGTTCTCGCCCCTGCACAAGTTGATGTGGTACAACGGCTATCTGGCCATGAGCGACGACCAAGTGCGCACAACGGAGGCTGAGCACGAATCGGCCATCCGCCTCAAGCACAATCAGCAGCATATCTTCAACAGCACCCTGCAGGGCGAGCACGCCTTCTTGGACCGCGCGCTGACCCTCAACTGGCGAGGCGTGGTCTCCGCTGCTTTCAACAAGACGCCCGACAACGCCGAGATTTTCCTCCAAGGCACACACCTGCAAACCAACAAGGCCGCCACGCGCCGCTGGGAGCACAACGACGATAAGGACAAGGCGGCCTACGCAGACCTGGCGTATGCCTTCAACGATGATTTCACGCTGAAGGCCGGCGGTATGTACCGCGACAAACGACGCACCTCGTTCTTCAACGAATATACCTTCGACAGTTCCACGGGTACGAACCAATACCAGGTGTTCGGCACCGACTGGCAGAATCTGGATGAACTGCTGATGACGCCCCGTGCGTATGGCAACGTGGGTGACCCCCTCAACTATAATGCCACGGAGCGCATCGGGGCTGCCTATGTCATGGCCAACTATCAGTGGAAAGCCCTTGAGGTGGTGGCAGGTCTGCGCGCCGAGCACACCAACCAAGGCTACACGCTCAAATATCCCCGTAGCACCGACGGCAAGGGCCAACAGAAATACTGGGACTTCCTGCCTGACGTACACCTGAAGTACCATCTGAACGAGAAGATGAACCTCCACCTCAGTTATGCCCGCGCCATCAATCGCCCCAGTTTCTTTGAGATTGTGCCCTACAGCATCATCAACGAGGACTACAAGGAAAAGGGAAATTCCGCGCTCAAGCACACCGTGGCCGACAACTTGGACCTGCGCTGGGAGTACTTCCCACGTCAGGCAGAGCAAATCATGGTGGGTTTCTTCCACAAACACCTGCGCAACCCGATTGAGTACGGCCTCATCAACGAAGGGCAGGACACGTACTATACGCCCCTCAACCTCGGTACGGCCAACAATACGGGCGTGGAGATAGACGCGACGAAATTCTTCCGCTGCTTCGGCATCAAGTTCAACTACACCTTCACCCACTCGCGCATCCAGACGGAGAAACGCGTGATGGAAAACAACGTCATCACCACGGCCATGCAGTCGCGCCCCTTGGCAGGACAAGCCGCCCACGTGGCCAACCTCTCCCTTATCTACAAGAGTACCAAACATGGACTGAACGCACAACTCACGGGCAGTTATATCAGCAAACGACTGACCGACGTGTCCAACTGGTACGAAAACGACATCTGGGAAAACGAATACTACCGCATGGAGTTCTCGGCCGAGAAAGCATGGAGCAATGGCATCGAAATCTATCTCAAAGCCACCAACCTGCTCAACCTGCCCCTCGTTCGCTACGTGCAGAACGGACCGCACACGGCCAGCGTCACCGATTTCCCCCGCTATCGCGGCAATATCTATGAGCGCAGTGAACGCTACGGACAAACCCTCCTCATCGGCGTTCGCTATAAACTGAAATAACTTTACCTATATACATATATATATATTATGAAACTGAGAAAATTCTACGCAGCCCTCGCGGCTGTACTGATGGGCGGTTGCATGCTCACCGCCTGTAGCGAAGACGACGAACCCAGTGTGAAACAGGAAACCACCGAAACGGAACTCATCGTTTCGGGCGTGTGGAAGAGTGGCGAAGTAGTCCACCTGGACCGCCACCTTGTGATTCCCGAAGGCCAGTCGCTGACCATCGAACCTGGTGTGACGGTGATTGTGGACGAGAAGGGCGTGGGCGTGAACCATGTGCCCGTGGAAATCGAAGTGAAGGGTAACCTCTATGTCCTTGGTACGGCAGAGCACCCCGTCACCTTCACCGTTGACCCCGCATTGCGCACTGCCGAGAATACCTTCAAGGGACTCTGGGGCGGTATCGTGGCCTACGAATCCTGCGAAGAAATGGCCCTCGACCATGTTGTGATTGAATACACGGGCGCACAGGTCATCGAAGGTTCGCCCGCGGCCATCGCAGGTATCTATACCGCAGGCGATGATATGTATCCGCAGGTGACGACCAGCAACCTCAACGGCCGCTATGCCCTGACAAACTCCATCATCCGCAACGGAGCCTCCGATGGTATCTATATGATGGGCGGCAATGGCGTTATCACCAACAATACGTTTGTGGCCATCGGCTATACTGGCGGCGACGCCATCAACCTCAAGGCTGGCGTCAAGGCCGACATCGCAGGCAACATCATCTTCTCGCCCAACACGAACGGTATGAAACTTTCCTCTTCTGGCCAAAGCGAAACGCGCGGACAACTCCTCGCCACTGCCTACAACAACACCATTCTCAACGCTGGCTGGCGTCGCGATGGCGAGAAGGGCGGCAGTATCTATGTCGAGAAGAACGCCCTTGTGACGGTGGTCAACAACCTGATGGTCAACTGTAAGTTCCGTACGATGACCCCGAAATACAAGGACCCCAACAAGGCCGACGCTGGCTATGACGACAAGTCCGTGATTGACTACAACTTCTACGCTGCTGGCCCGCAGACCACACCCATCGTGGGCGATGCCACCGTGGGCAACGCTGCCGAAGGCTACAACCAAAACAACAAGAACTACAGCCCCAACGTCGATACCCACAGTCTCATCGCAACGCCCGACCACCTGCTGGACCCTGGCTTCGTTTCCTATCCCACGAGCAGTGTATCGCTGACGGCCTTTGCCTACGACAGTAATTGGGACCTCCATCTCGCTGCCAACTCTCCCGCCCTTCAGGGTGCCAACGGAAGCGTCTCTCCCTACTTTGCCAACGGTCTGCAAATCGGTAACCGCACCTATACTTCGCCTAATGTCCAACCCTACTTTGGTGCACTCGGAACAAAATGAAAAAGATATTCTCCCTCCTAATGCTCGCCCTCATCGGGTCTGCAGTAGCCTTTGCTCAGATAGAATTGTTTGTGGCCAACGATGTCGGCCGCAATGGTCACTACGAACAGAAGCCCTTTGCCGAACTAATGGGACGCATGGCCGAAGAACACGACGTGGAAGCCATCCTCGCCCTCGGCGATACCCACCACTATATGGGCGTGCAGAGTGTGAACGACCCGTTGTGGATGACTAATTTCGAACTGATTTATAGCCATCCCGAACTCCAAGTGCCTTGGTATCCCGTCTTGGGCAACCACGAATACCGCGGCAACACACAGGCCGTCCTTGACTATTCGCAGGTGAGCCGTCGCTGGCAAATGCCCGCACGCTACTACTCCAAGGTGTTCGAGGACGATGGCGTGACCCTTCGCGTTGTCTTCATTGACACCACGCCCCTGATTGACAAATACCACAAGGACACTCAGGACTATCCCGACGTTTCCAAGCAGGACATGGCTGCCCAGTTGGCTTGGTTGGACAAGGAACTCCAGCAGGCCAACGAGGATTGGGTCGTTGTCGTAGGCCATCACCCCATCTATGCCGACACGCCCAAGAGTCCCAACGAGCGCATGGATATGCAGAAGCGCGTTGACCCCATCCTGCGTCGCCACAACGTCAATATGTACATCTGCGGCCACATCCACAACTTCCAGCATATCCGCCCTGCAGGCTCCAAGATTGACTATGTGGTCAACTCCTCCGCCTCTCTCTCGCGCCAGCAGGTGAATCCCGTGGAGGGAACCATCTTCGTCAGTGGCCAACCGGGTTTTTCCCTCCTCAGTTGCACGAAGGATAACCTGCGCCTTGACATGATTAACCAGCAGGGCGAGGTGATTCACTCGGTGAATCGAAGTAGGCGATAGACAGGGCGTTTGAGCCTAGAGCAAGGGTGTTATATAATACACGTCCAACCCTCGCTGCTGCAAATCGCTGCGCCTCCTATTTTCCTCAAGTAAATCTCTTACCAAGAGATGTTTTTTTGTAGTTCTGTGAGGAGTTCTGTGAACAGGGGAGTAGCGTGAAAGTATAGAACCTTGCAAGGTGTGAGTAAGGTGCTCGAACTCATAAAAAACAACTCCTCACTATAATGTACCACACGTTGCAACGTGCGGTACATTATAGTGAGGAGTGAGTAGTTGTTTTTTCACGTTACTCTTATTCATTCGCCTCACCGCATGGCCTTGCGGTATTCCTTGAAGAACAGGGTGGCGGCGGTGAATAGGCCGATGAAGAAGGCTAGGAAGATTCCTTTTACGCCCCAACCTAGGGAGAAGCCAAGGATGAAGGCTGCGGGGATATTGACGATTAGGTAACTGATGATGGCGATGCGCACCATGGCGAGTACGTGGCCCGTGCCGCGCAGGATGTTGGCGTAGCAAATCTGCATGGCGTCGGCAAACTGGTAGAGGACGAGGAAGGGAATGAGCGAGAGGGAAATGGCGATGACCGCTGTGTCTGTCGTGAAGACGCGGATGAGCGGTTCGGCTAGCAGATAGATGAGGAGGGACGAGCAGGCGGCCATGAGGAACAGGAGATTGCGGCCCGCCGCCCCGGCATGGAATACGTTCGTGCGGTCATGTTGCCCATAGAAGTTGGCCACGCGGATACTCGTGCCTGCGCCGAAACTATAATAGAGCAGGAAGCCCAGCGTACCGATCGTCACCATCACCTGATAGGCTGCCAGTTCCACCTTGCCGACCCAGCCTGCCATTACCGCGCTCATCGTAAAGGCCGCGCACTCCAATCCCATCTGTATGGCGATGGGCAGCGATGCCCGCACAATGGGCCCCATACCATCTAGCGATATGCGACAGCGCGCAAAACCCTCGCGATAGGGTGCATAGCCCTTCTTCCACCAAAGGGCGGCCACCATCAGCACGACCATCAACACGCGGGCAAGCATGGTGGCAATGCCTGCGCCTAGCAGCCCCATTTCGGGGAAAGGGCCAGGGCCGTAGATGAGGAGCCAGTTGCCCACGATGTTCAGAGCGTTGCCAATCATGAGCGTGTACATGCCCAGCGTTGTATGCGTCAGACCGTCGGTGAACTGGCGCAGTTCGTTGTAGAGCATGACGAATATCATCGACACGAGGATGACGAGGAAGTAGGGACGGATGAGGGGAAGGAGTTCGTCGGGTTGGCCGAAGTGCTCCAAGTTGAAGTACGCAATGCCCCAGACCGCCATCAGTAGCAAGCAGAAGACCGTGCCCGACAGGAGGGCAGGCTTCAACTGCTCACCCGCCTCGGCCTGTTTGCCCTGGCCGAACAGTGCGCTGACGATGGGCGTCAGTCCGTAGGAATAGCCCATCAGGAGAAAGGTGAAGAGGGTGAAGAGATTGTTGACAAAGGCAGAGGCTGCCAAGGCGTCAGTGCTATAACGGCCAACCATAAGGGTGTCGGCAAAACCCAAGATGATGACGCCCAACTGGCCAATGGCGATGGGTAGTCCTAAGCGGAGGGTTGCGGAATAGTGGGACACGATGGAGATGGTAAGGGGGGATGAGAAGCGTTTTGTGGTGCGGTTGAGTTTTTCTAGTACTCAGTCAAAATAGGGCTGCGGCGAAACGCCGCAGCCTTATTGTTTGGTGCAACGGTTGCGTTGCACCTCCAAGTTTTCCTGAAATGAGTGTGAAATCCAAAAGCCTGGCGCAAACTTGTTGCAAGCAAGCCGCAGCCGCTGGCCGGATATTATTTCACCTGCACAACCAGATAGCGCGAACTGCTCCAGAAGGCATTTGTATTGGTGATGCGCAGTGTGTAGAAGCCGTTGGCGTCCTTGTCCAGACTGTACGAGTTGGCGGGGTGGTTGCTCAGGAGGTTTACCTTTTTCGAGTAAAGGGGAATGGTCTTCTTCACGCGAATGTCAATCTCGGTGAAATAGCCCTTGTTGGCACTGGCCGAGCGCATCACCTGGCCGTCCACGAGAATGTGCTGCTCTTGGAGTTCCTTTTTTGTGCCGAACACGTACCAAGCCGTGTGCAACTGTTTGTCCTGTTCAACGATGGCGCGCTCCTTGTTGGCATTTTCGTTGGTGAGTTCGTTCACGCGGTTGTTTTGTTGGGCAATGGTTTGGTCCTGCTGTGCGATGGTTTGCCCTTGTTGTGCGATGGTTTGTTCGTGTTGGGCCACCTGTTGGCGGAGTTGTGCGATGGCGCTGTCCTTGCGCGCCAGTTGCTGCTGATAGCCAGCGATGTCTGTGCGCAGCGCTTCTTTTTCCTTCTCCGACAGTTGCTTGGCATTGCGCAGGAGTTGCTGCATTTCCTCGATGGATTCGCGGTATTCGCGCATTTTCTGTTGGATGAAGGCCATGTTTTCAACGATGGCCTGCGTGTTGTCGCCGCCTTCTGATTGCAGATTCGTAATGCGTCCTTCAGCGGCATTGATTTGCTGCATGATGTCTTGCACTTGAAGGCGCATGGCGTGTAGGTCGCTGCTTTCGTTTTGCATTTGGTTGATGACCTGTTGCAGGGAATCTTCGCGGGAGAAGGCTAGCATTCGTGCGGCTTCCTCCTTCTCGCGTTTGCTGTCGCAGGAGATGATGGTGCTCAGGCCCACGAGGGCTATGGCAAATAAGAGGATGTGTTTCATGTGACGAAATTTGAATATTGATTATCGTATTAGGACCTTGCCGTTTTGGATATATACACCCTTGGGCGTGCCAAGGATGCGGCGGCCCGAGAGGTCGTAGCAGGGTGCATTCTTTTCGATGACCACGGTGGGGCGACAAATGCCCGTGTTGAGGCTGACGGGAATGGTTTCGCTCCAGGGGCTCACGCCGTTCTCCGACAGGGCGCGCACGGCGTAGGAATAGGAGTAATCGGGATTGAGGTCGGTGAATTTGTAGGACGTTTCGGTGGTTGTAAATACCTGTTGTGACTTCCGCTTGTGCAGCGTGGCGGCTGCGAGGTCCTCGGGCGAGAAATCACCATCGTAGATGGTCAGGCGCGAAATATAGAAACGCTCCTTGGCATTCTCCGCGAGGAGAGTGAAGGTGAAGTCGCCGTCCACGTTGGCCCCATATATATATGTCTTGGCGGTTGCGGTGGGGAAGAAGAAGGCAGCATCCTTGTTGTTAACCTGTACGATGACGGTCGGTTCGTCCGCATTGTAGGCTGCCAACTCCACTGCGAATGTGATGCGGCCCGAGGTGCAGTTGAGTGTAGGCGTGGTGAGGTGGCCTGCCACCTTGCTCGAACCAATCTTTGCGCCCAGACCATCCGATTCATACACTTTCTCGCCCGTCCAGCCTGGCATTGTGGTGTATGTGTCCAGTTTGGAGGCGATGTCCGTGGTGCTCTTGCCGCTGAATTGCTGGAAATTCTCTTGCAGGAGCAGGGCGTCTTCGGGATCTACGCCTTGGTTGTCGTTGGTCGTCAGGCGCACTTCGTAACTTGTGGCACCCTCCACCGCGCTCCAACTGATGGAGAAAGCATTCGCGCTAGTCTCGTCCGTGGATGGGGCGGGCGTATCGAGTTGTGCGCCGCCGTCGAAGAGAAAAGCGATGGTGCCGTCGGCATTCTCTTTTATCTCTGAGAGCGAATGGTTGAGGAGGTACGAGCCGTCCGTATTCTTGTTGAACAGGCCAGCCTTGGGCGTGGACATATTGCTCAGTTCGGTGTTGCCGCGTGTGCCAGGGTAGGGGTCGCCTGCGATGTAGGTTTTACCATAGCCAATGCTTTTGAGCGAACCATCGGCGTGGACAATCGTCATGCGCTGGTGCGAACTATAATAGTTCACGCTGTT
>SAMEA3663162__coassemble_506_pt1 | contig 9366 bp, 7 predicted proteins | sample SAMEA3663162__metabat2_low_PE_001 | metagenome-assembled genome bin SAMEA3663162 (sample SAMEA3663162) | pig gut metagenome | biome: pig gut; feature: pig-associated habitat; material: faeces | place: Denmark | collected 2012 | reverse complement strand
GCAACGAGCGGACGGAGCTCGGGAGGCGTCACGGGGATAATCTTCATAATCATCCACTCGGGGCGATTGCGGTCCTTGCTGGCGCGGAATGACTCTACGACCTGGAGGCGCTTGAGGGCTTCGTTCTTGCGCTGCACAGAAGTATCGGTGTTGGCGCGGTCGCGAAGTTCATAGGAGAGTTCATCAAGGTTGATGCGTGTGAGAAGGTCGTAAACGGCCTCAGCACCCATCTTGGCAATAAACTTGGTGGGGTCGCTATCATCGAGATACTGGTTCTCCTTGGGCAATTTCTTGAGGAGGTCGAGGTATTCGTCCTCGGTGAGGAGGTCGTTGACCTGTACTTCGTCCTCGAGCACACCGGGCTGGATAACGACATAGCGCTCGTAGTAAATAATGGAGTCGAGCTTCTTGGTAGGAATACCGAGGAGATAGCCCATCTTATTGGGCAGGGAGCGGAAATACCAAATGTGTGCAACGGGCACAACGAGCTGGATATGTCCGGCACGCTCACGGCGAACCTTCTTCTCCGTCACCTCTACACCACAACGGTCGCAGACGATACCCTTGTAGCGGATGCGCTTGTATTTACCGCAATGGCACTCGTAGTCCTTCGTAGGACCGAAGATGCGCTCGCAGAAAAGACCATCGCGCTCGGGCTTGTAGGTACGATAGTTGATGGTTTCGGGTTTCAGAACTTCACCATAGGAATTGCTCTGGATTTCCTCGGGCGAGGCCAGACCAATAGTAATCTTGGTGAAGTTATTCTTTATCTTGTTGTCTTTCTTGAAAGCCATATTGTGATTGTATGATTGGGGGTTCTTGGGTAAGGTTTACCTAAATCAATCGAGGGTAATGCTCAGACCGAGACCACGCAGCTCGTGCAGGAGCACGTTGAGTGATTCGGGGATACCAGGCGTAGGCATTGCATCGCCCTTAACGATAGCTTCGTAGGCTTTGGAGCGTCCTACCACGTCGTCGGACTTGATGGTGAGGATTTCCTGGAGCACATGGGAAGCACCGAATGCTTCGATTGCCCAGACTTCCATTTCTCCGAAACGCTGACCACCAAATTGTGCCTTACCACCAAGAGGTTGCTGCGTGATGAGAGAGTACGGACCGATGGAACGTGCGTGCATCTTGTCCTCAACCATGTGGCCGAGCTTGAGCATGTAGGTCACACCGACCGTTGCCTTCTGGTCGAACTGCTCACCGGTGGCACCATCATACAACTGGGTGGAACAATAGCGGGGCAGGCCTGCCTTGTCCGTCCACTCGCAGAGGTCATCCAGCTTGGCGCCATCAAAGATAGGCGTAGCGAACTTCACACCGAGCTTACGGCCTGCCGCACCGAGAACGGCCTCAAACACCTGACCGATGTTCATACGCGAAGGCACACCCAGCGGGTTGAGTACGATATCTACAGGAGTACCATCCTCGAGGAAGGGCATATCCTCCTGACGGACAATTTTGGAAACAATACCCTTGTTACCGTGACGACCGGCCATCTTGTCACCAACGCCAATCTTACGTTTCTTGGCAACGTAAACCTTGGCCATCTGGATGATACCGCTAGGCAGTTCATCGCCGATGGTAATGGCGAACTTCTCGCGCTTCAGCTTGGCATCCATGATGTTGTACTTCTTGAGGTAGTTGATGACGAGCTGACGGATGAGCATGTTGGTGTGCTCGTCATTGGTCCAATCGCGAAGTTCAACGGCAGTCCAGTCGATGGTTTCGAGGAGGGACTTGCTGAACTTAGCACCCTCGGCGATAACCTCTGTGCCGATATTATCCTTAATGCCTTGCGAAGTCTTGTTCTTCAGAAGTGTGAGAAGCTTGTCTATCATGATGCCCTTCAGCTCAGCAGCCTCAGCATCAAACTGTTCGTCGAGCTTCTGGAGTTCCTGCTTATCGGCTGCCTTGGACGCACGATTTTTGACGGCCTTGGAATAGAGTTTGCGGTCAATCACGACGCCCGAGAGGGAGGGGTTGGCCTTCAAGGAAGCGTCCTTCACATCGCCTGCCTTGTCGCCAAAGATGGCGCGCAGCAATTTTTCTTCGGGCGTGGGGTCGCTTTCACCCTTCGGCGTAATCTTACCAATCATGATGTCGCCCGGCACGATGCGAGCACCGACACGAATGATACCATTTTCGTCAAGGTCCTTGGTGGCCTCCTCGCTGACGTTGGGAATATCGTTGGTGAGTTCCTCCATACCGCGCTTGGTCTCGCGCACCTCAAGAGAGAATTCGTCCACATGGACTGAGGTAAGGATGTCTTCGCGAACGAGGCGCTCGTTGAGCACGATGGCATCCTCGTAGTTGTAACCCTTCCATGGCATGTAGGCCACGAGGAGGTTGCGACCGAGAGCGAGTTCGCCGTTTTCGGTAGCGTAACCTTCGGTAAGGATGTCGCCTTTCTTGACGCGCTGACCCTTTTCGCAGATAGGACGGAGGTCAATGGTCATATTTTGGTTGGTACGACGGAACTTGGGAATCTCGTATTCCTTCGTGGCAGAGTCGAAGCTGACAAACTCTTCGTCCTCGGTGCGGTCGTAAGTGATACGAATGGTCGTAGCATCAACGTAGTCAATCACGCCATCGCCTTCGGCCGTAATCATCGTGCGAGAGTCTTCGCACACCTGCTTTTCGATACCTGTACCTACGATAGGTGCTTCGCTGCGGATGAGGGGAACGGCCTGGCGCATCATGTTCGAACCCATCAACGCACGGTGGGCGTCATCGTGCTCAAGGAAGGGAATCAACGATGCTGCGATGGAGGCAATCTGCTGCGGAGCCACGTCCATAAGGTCAACCTGCGCAGGCGGAACTACGGGATAGTCGGCATCCTGACGGCACTTTACTTTATCGCGGATGAAGCTACCATCTTCGCGAAGGGGTGCGTTACCCTGACCGATAATCTTGCCTTCTTCCTCTTCGGCGCTGAGATAGACAACGTGGCTGTTGTCAAGGTCGGCCACAGAGTCCTTGATGACACGATACGGCGTCTCAATGAAACCGAGTTCGTTAATCTTGGCATAAACACAGAGCGAAGAAATCAGACCGATGTTAGGACCTTCAGGGCTTTCGATAGGACAGAGACGGCCATAGTGCGTATAGTGTACGTCGCGAACCTCGAAACCGGCACGCTCGCGAGACAGACCGCCAGGACCAAGGGCAGAAAGACGGCGTTTGTGCGTCACTTCGGCCAGCGGGTTGGTCTGGTCCATGAACTGCGACAGGGCGTTTGTACCAAAGAAGCTGTTGATAACGCTGGAGATCGTCTTGGCGTTAATCAGGTCGGTCGGCGTGAACACTTCATTGTCGCGAACGTTCATACGCTCGCGGATGGTGCGGCTCATACGGGCTAAACCGATGGCGAACTGATTGCTCAGCTGCTCGCCTACAGTACGTACGCGGCGGTTGCTGAGGTGGTCGATATCATCAACGGCAGCCTTGGAGTTGATGAGCTCCACGAGATACTTGATAATTTCGATGATATCCTGCTGCGTCAGTACGCGTACATTCTCATCGGTGTCAAGGTTCAACTTCTTGTTGATACGATAGCGGCCCACTTCGCCGAGATCGTAACGCTTCTCTGAGAAGAAGAGGTTGTTAATGACTTCGCGTGCGCTGGCATCATCGGCAGGGTCGGCATTGCGGAGCTGACGATAGATGTAGAGCACAGCTTCCTTCTCGGAGTTGCTGGGGTCCTTCTGGAGGGTATTGAAGATAATGGAGTAGTCGGATGCCGTTGCCTCTTCGTTGTGGATGAGGATGGACTGTGCTCCGCTCTCAATAATCTGTTCGATATGTTCGGCTTCGAGAATGGTTTCGCGGTCGAGAATTACCTCGTTACGCTCGATGGAAACCACTTCTCCTGTATCTTCATCCACGAAGTCTTCCACCCAGCTCTTGAGCACACGAGCGGCGAGCTTGCGACCCACAGCCTTCTTGAGGTTGGTTTTGTTTACCTTGAGTTCTTCGGCAAGGTTGAAGATTTGAAGGATTTCCTTATCGGTTTCGAAACCAATGGCACGGAGGAGGGTCGTCACGGGCAACTTCTTCTTACGATCGATGTATGCGTACATGACATTGTTGATGTCAGTAGCAAACTCAATCCAAGAGCCCTTGAAGGGAATGATACGTGCGGAATACAACTGTGTGCCGTTGGCATGGATGCTGGAGCCAAAGAATACACCGGGCGAACGGTGCAACTGAGAAACGACAACGCGCTCTGCACCATTGATAATAAACGTACCATTCTCGGTCATATAAGGGATAGGACCGAGGAAAACATCCTGGATGACGGTGCCGAAGTCCTCGTGGTCAGGGTCGGTACAATAAAGTTTGAGTTTGGCCTTTAGGGGCACACTGTAGGACAATCCTCGCTCAAGACATTCCTTGATACTATAGCGAGGCGGGTCGATATAGTAGTCCAAGAATTCCAGTACAAAGTTGTTGCGAGTATCAGCGATAGGGAAGTTCTCAGCAAAAACTTTGTACAGGCCATCGTTTTTACGCAATTCAGAAGGAGTGTCAAGCTGCAGGAAATCCTTGAAGGACTTTAGCTGTACGTCCAAGAAATCGGGATAAGGCATTGGATTCTTGACGGACGCAAAGTTGACGCGTTGATTGATTACTCTGGATGCCATTCGTTGGTGATATGGTTCGAAATAGGAGGATCTGTGAGAGGCTGTGCCAGTGGTTTAGTGGACTAGAGAGTGCGCTCATAAACGCATCTCGGTGCTGTCTTTCAGTTCCGCCGTTTCCGAATATATGAATATGGGATAATTATAGACACAAAAAGGTTAAGAACCCTCTACCAGAGGATTCTTAACCGAGCCCTTTTTACAGGGATAATAGATTAGGCGAGTTCTACCTCAGCACCAGCCTCTTCGAGAGCCTTCTTCAGTGCTTCAGCTTCTTCCTTAGCAACGCCTTCCTTCAGCTTGCTGGGGATACCATCTACGAGGTCCTTAGCTTCCTTCAGACCAACACCGCAAGCTTCCTTCACGGCCTTAACGACCTGGAGCTTGGCAGCACCTGCGTTCTTCAGGATTACGTCGAAAGAGGTCTTCTCCTCAGCAGCAGCTGCACCAGCAGCGGCGGGAGCAGCAACAGCAACAGCTGCAGCAGCGGGTTCAATACCATACTCCTCCTTGAGGACAGTTGCCAACTCGTTTACTTCTTTTACAGTCAAATTTACCAATTCTTCTGCGATAGCTTTAATATCTGCCATAATTGTATGTATTAATTTGTTTTTGAATGCTTGGTTTGTTTGTTCGGTCAATCCGTAAGGGTTGAATCCGTAATATTATTCGGGACGTTCGCCCAGGGTCTTCAGCACGCCGTGGATAGTCTGGCCACCGTTCTGGAGAGCAGAAACAACGTTCTTGATGGGAGACTGGAGGAGGCCCACAACTTCGGCGATAACCTCGTTCTTGCTCTTGATTGCACAGAGAGCGTCAAGGTTCTCAGCACCTACATAGATGCCTTCTTCAGCGTATGCAGCCTTCAGACCAGGGATACCATTCTTGCTTACTTCCTTGATGAGCTTCGCGGGGCTGTTTGCCACGTTCGTAAAGAACACAGCGGTCGTACCCTTGAGCACGGGGTAGAGAGGAGAGTAGTCAATTTCTGCTGCTTCGAATGCCTTCTCAAGGAGGGTATTCTTCACAACGACCATCTTGATCTCTGCGCCGAAGCACTTTCTTCTCAGATTGCTGGTTTCCTCGGCGTTCATGCCAGTTACGTCAACCAGATAGAAGTGAGCATATTCTTTCAGTTTCTCACCGAGCTGTTCGATGATAATAGCTTTATCTTCCTTTCTCATGATTCAATTTTAGATTAGTTTTCATCAACTGATTTGGGGTCAATCTTGATACCCTTACTCATCGTCGAGGAAAGATAAATACTCTTGATATAGGTACCCTTAGCAGTAGCGGGTTTCAGCTTGATGATGGTAGCGATAAACTCCTTGGCGTTGCCCACAATCTGTTCGGGGGTGAAGGACACCTTACCGATAGAAGTGTGAACGATACCGGTCTTGTCAACCTTGAAGTCGATCTTACCCTGCTTTACTTCGCGTACAGCCTTGGCAACATCCATAGTTACGGTGCCGCTCTTGGGGTTAGGCATCAAGCCACGGGGACCGAGCACACGGCCCAGTGCACCAATCTTACCCATGATAGCGGGCATAGTGATGATGACGTCGACATCAGTCCAGCCACCCTTGATTTTCTCAATGTATTCGTCCAGACCTACGTAGTCAGCTCCAGCTTCCTTAGCGGCAGCCTCCTGATCGGGAGTACAGAGGCAGAGAACGCGAACGGTCTTGCCTGTACCATTAGGAAGAGATACGACACCACGAACCATCTGGTTAGCCTTACGGGGGTCAACACCCAGGCGAACATCGATATCCAACGAAGCATCAAACTTGGTAGTGGTGATTTCCTTCACCAATACGGCAGCTTCTTTCAAGGTGTAAGCCTTTCCTGCTTCAATCTTGTCGGCGACCAGCTTCTGATTTTTTGTCAGTTTACTCATTGTCTTTGTTGATAAAATTGAAGTGAATATTAAGCGGGAAAGTCACCCTTTACAGTGATACCCATGCTACGTGCAGTACCAGCCACGAGTCTCATAGCAGCTTCTACAGTGAAGCAGTTGAGGTCGGGCATCTTGTCCTCAGCGATAGCCTTTACCTGATCCCAGGTGATTTCGGCAATCTTATTACGGTTGGGCTGTGCAGAGCCACTCTTCTTCTTAGCTGCCTCGAGCAGCTGAATAGCTACGGGAGGAGTCTTAACGATGAAGGAGAAGGACTTGTCATTATAGTAAGTGATGACAACAGGCAGCACCTTACCAGCCTTTTCCTGAGTTCTGGCGTTGAACTGCTTGCAAAAATCCATGATATTAATACCCTTGGAACCGAGAGCGGGACCTACGGGAGGAGAAGGATTTGCAGCGCCACCTTTAATCTGTAATTTGATTAATCCAGCAACTTCTTTAGCCATTGTTTCTTATTTGATTGATTGGGTTATGAGATAGAACTTCGGCACGTAACATTTACCTTATTCTTTCTCGACTTGCGTAAAACCAAGGTCGAGACCTGTGCTGCGACCAAACACCTTGACGGTGACGGTCACCTTCTTCTTCTCGTTGTCCACCTTTTCGATGACACCAGAGAAACCGCTGAAGGGACCATCGGTCACTTTCACTGCCTCGCCCTCCACGTAGGGGATTACGACGTCAACAAGGTCTTCTTGCATTTCGTCGACTTTACCAAGGATTCTGTTCACTTCGCTTTCACGGAGGGGAGTCGGATTGTCCATACCTCCCAGGAATCCTAACACATTAGGCGTGTTGCGCAGGATGTGAACGGTTTCGCCCACCAGCGCAGCTTCTACCAGGACATAGCCGGGAAGATAAGTTCTCTCTTTTACGATACGCTTGCCGCCACGTACTTGGACAACCTTTTCAGTCGGAATTAAGACCTGAGAGACATGGTCCCCCAGGCGTCCATTTTTGATTTCAGCATCAATGTATTCCTTAACTTTGGTTTCCTTGCTACTGACAGCACGTAGAACGTACCAAGACTTTTCTACTGCCATTGTCGTTATGCTTTAGGATATACCATCTCCATGACGAACTTAAACACTGAGTCCTCAGCGAACACTACCAATGCGATAATGATGGAAGCTACTAATACTACTATCGCAGTGTGGGTGAGCTCCCTACGGTTCGGCCATGTGGTTTTATGAGCTAGTTCTTCGTAAGATTCCTTACAATAAGTAACGAATTTTTTTAACATAATTATTGTTTTTAGCACGGGAAGAGAGGCTCGAACTCCCGACACCTGGTTTTGGAGACCAGTGCTCTACCAACTGAGCTATTCCCGTAGATAAGTCCCTGCCACGAGGGGCAAGGACTTTTGAAGGTATGTCTTCGAGTAATACCCGAGGCGGAATATTAGTCGATGATTTCAGTAATCTGACCAGAACCAACGGTGCGGCCACCTTCACGGATAGCGAAGCGGAGACCTACGTTGAGAGCCACAGCGTAGATAAGTTCTACAGTGATCTCTACGTTATCACCAGGCATTACCATCTCAGTACCTTCGGGCAGGTGGATTTCACCGGTGCAGTCCATAGTACGGAGATAGAACTGGGGACGATACTTGTTGCCGAAGGGAGTGTGACGACCACCTTCTTCCTTCTTGAGGACGTAGATAGAAGCCTTGAAGGACTTGTGAGGCTTGATAACACCCGGGTGAGTGATTACCATACCACGACGTACTTCGTTCTTGTCGATACCACGGAGGAGGAGACCTACGTTGTCACCAGCTTCACCCTGATCAAGGAGCTTGCGGAACATTTCAACGCCAGTTACAACAGACTTCTTGTCTTCACCGAGACCGAGAATCTGAACTTCGTCACCTACCTTGATAACACCAGTCTCAACACGACCAGTAGCAACAGTACCACGGCCAGTGATAGAGAAGACGTCTTCAACAGGCATCAAGAAGGGCTTATCGCGATCGCGCTCGGGCTCCTCAATCCAAGTATCAACTGCGTCCATGAGCTGCATTACGCTGTCAACCCACTTCTCTTCTCCACTGAGTGCACCGAGTGCAGAACCGCGGATGATAGGAGTATCCTCTTCGAATCCATACTGATCGAGAAGTTCACGCATTTCCATTTCAACGAGTTCGAGCATTTCCTCATCGTCAACCATGTCGCACTTGTTGAGGAACACCACGAGACGGGGAACGTTCACCTGACGAGCAAGCAGGATGTGCTCACGAGTCTGAGGCATAGGACCATCGGTAGCAGCTACTACGATGATAGCACCGTCCATCTGAGCAGCACCAGTAACCATGTTCTTCACGTAGTCAGCGTGACCCGGGCAGTCAACGTGAGCATAGTGACGCTTAGCAGTTTCGTACTCAATGTGAGAAGAGTTGATGGTGATACCACGTTCCTTCTCTTCGGGAGCATTGTCAATCTGATCGAAAGACTTCACATCTTCGCTACCGAAACCCTTATCGTGCAGCACCTTAGAGATAGCAGCAGTAAGGGTAGTCTTACCGTGGTCAACGTGACCGATAGTACCGATGTTTACGTGCGGTTTGGTACGCACGAAAGTTTATTTAGCCATAGATTTGTTAATATTTTAATTGTAAATAAATGCGATAAAAGCCAAAAGCCCTCTTGCGGGCTTTATCCACTAATCCCTTGGACAAACTGTTAGATAATATTCAAGAAGTAATTGGGGAGAATTACGCTAAATACTCTGTCACAATAGTCTTTCATAAGAGATAGTTGAGCTGCTAGTGAGACTTGAACTCACGACCTCTTCCTTACCAAG
>SAMEA3663162__coassemble_501_pt1 | contig 9389 bp, 6 predicted proteins | sample SAMEA3663162__metabat2_low_PE_001 | metagenome-assembled genome bin SAMEA3663162 (sample SAMEA3663162) | pig gut metagenome | biome: pig gut; feature: pig-associated habitat; material: faeces | place: Denmark | collected 2012 | reverse complement strand
AATTACCTCCCAGCCAAACTGGTTTTTTCGAGCAAAAAACGACCTGAGTAGTTACGTTGAAACTAGGAAGCCGCAGGCGGCCGTTGAAACTAGCAGCCACAGGCGGCCGCTGAAACTAGCAGCCGCAGGCTTCCGTTGATACTAGCAGCCACAGGCGGCGTTGAAACTAGGAAGCCACAGGCTTCCGCTGAAACTAGCAGCCGCAGGCGGCGTTGAAACTAGGAAGCCGCAGGCTTCCGCTGAAACTAGCAGCCGCAGGCTGCGTTGAAACTAGGAAGCCACAGGCTTCCGCTGAAACTAGGGAGCAAAGCGACCGAAAATAAAAGGGGAGGCGCTCCGTGGTGGAGGCTTCCCCGTTTATCTGTCTAGGTGTCCCGCTGGACGATTGTTTTGAGAGAACTGAAACCTTTTTTGTTGCCCGAGGCCCTCTCGGGCTTTGTGGCGGTTTCGGTGTGTGGGTGTTTTAATATAGCAAGTGAGATTGTTCACTTTCTGGGCGACAATCGTTTTGCCGCTTGCCCGAGCCGCGTTTCGGCGGGCTGTATGTTCGTATTATATGTGTGCTAATTGTTTGATGAAGTCTTGCGTCATGTTGCCAGTGAGGCTGATGATGCTGAAGGTGTGGCGTTGTTGGCTGATGAAGACGATTTCAACGATGACCTTCTTCTTTTGTCGGAAATAGATGGCGCTGAGGTTGTTTGCGCGGTAGAGCTGGTAGCGTTTGCTATTGCTGTCGGCCAGTTCTTTGGCTTGCTCGAAGTGTTGTGCGTAGGCCGTTGGGTCTTTGGCGGTGAGTATCTGTATGCTTTTTATCTGGCTAATCAGTCGGTGGGCCTCTTCATCGTTTTCCACTTCGTCCAGTTGCAGGATGCGCTGCATCATAAGTGGGCTGACGGTGTTGCAGGTGAGGCTGCCATTTTCGTTGTTGTAGAGGCGCATATATTGCGATGCGAAGTCGCGCTCCTGTTGAGCCAGTGCCGAGAAGGGGAATCCAACGACGAGAAGCAGCGTGAGCAGAATCTGTCTCATGGTAGGTGGGTGTTAGGGTTGTGCTTCCTCTTCTTTGGCAAGGGAGTCGGTGGGTGCGGTGGCGTTGAGCATATCGCTGATTTCGGCCAATCCGGCATCGAGAGCGTCGAGTGCTTCTTCGGGATGCTGATAGGTATCGGCATAACTGGCCGAGTTGTAGTCCCAGGCCTCGTTGGTTTGTTCGGTTTGGCGGAAAGCGGTTTGTGCGGCCGTTCCCAGTACGGCTACGATGGCCACGGCGGCGGCTGCTCGGAAGAGTGGTCGCAGGCGCGAGGCCATGGTGATGCGTTGTGCCTTGACCACCACTTTCTTTTCGGCCTCGGTGGTGCCTTGACCGATGCGTTCGAGCATTCTGCGGTCGAAGTCATCGCCAAGAGGCTGTTCGTTGGCGGCTGTTTGTTCGTACACGAACAGCGGCTGATACTGCGCGAGGTGTTCGGGCAGCATATCTTGGCTGAAGAATGCGCGGAGAATATTCTCCTCTTGGGGAGTCGTATTGGCTTCCCAGTAGCGTTCCAGCAGTTGTTCGATGTATTTGTAGTCCATAATCGGATGGTTGAGATTCTTGAATAGGTGTGAGCGGTTACTGTGCGAGGAAACGTTGGCGTAGTGCTTGTCGTGCGCGGTGAAGCATCACCTTGATGTTTTCTTCGGTAGTCTGCATAATGTCCGCCGTTTCGCGAACGGTCTTGCCTTCAATGTCGCGCAGTTGGAGAACGGTACGCTGTCGTTCGGGCAGGCTGTCAAAGAGGTGTTTGACCATTTCGAGGCGTTCGGCCTGCTCCATTTGCGCCTGCGGGTCGGGACTGAGGTCCACGGTGTCGTAGGGCTGTGCATCGAGCGAGACGTTTTGCGCTTCCATCTTGGCGCTGCGGTCAAGGGCGAGGTTGCGACAGATGGTGAGGCAGTAGGCTTCGAGGTTTTCGACCTCCTCCATTTCGTCGCGCTTGCTCCATACGCGCACCAGGGTGTCCTCCACGATGTCCTCGGCTTCGGCGTGGTCGAGCGTGATGCGGAGTGCAAGCCTGAAGAGTCGGTTCTTCAAGGGTAGCAGGTCGTATCTGAAGTCGATTTGTCTCATGGTGCTCTAAATGGAAGACGGATGAAGGAGCAAAAGGTTACACGAAAAAAGCATTTTTTTGCTTTGCGGGGAGCATCGGGAGGCCAACGCGATGGCTAACGTGCAGATTTTCAGAAAATAAAAGAAAGGAAAAAATTTTTAGCACCGCTAGATTTTTTCCGTAACGATAAGCACGTGGCGCTCGTTGCAAAGCGTGGTGGCAAACCAATAGTCCGTACCGCCGTCCTTGAGGCGGAAACGCTTGCGCAGTTCGGCCACCGTGCCGGGGAAGTTGCGCACGGCCAAGTTGGCGCGGTCGGTCTCGCGCAGCAGGGCGCGCACATCGCGCTTACCGAAGGAACTGACCGTGCGCACACGGAATTGTCGGCCAGGGAAGCCTTCCACGGGATGGTCGGCCGTGTAGAGGTGGGTGTTCGCATGGAGTTTGCGCAGGCCGAAGCGTTCGCCGACAAGGCGGAAGGCGCCGCCCTTCATCACCGCCGCACAGGGTTCGAAGAGGTATTCGCCCACCGCTTCGGCCAGGGGCGAATGGGCCGCGGCTTCCTCTTCGGGGCGGAAAGCAAAGTGGTGCGGCCCATCGTGGCAGACCATCAGCGGGCTCTGTGGTGCATCCACAGCAGGGGCCGCCTCTACCTGTGGCGACAGGAAGAGGAAGAGCAACTCCTTGCATTCACCGCCGACAGCTACAATGTGCACCTCGCGAGGCACCACGGGCAGCGAGCGCAATGCGCGGGTGACATCGAGCATGGGCGAGAGTTTGATCATCACCACTCGTGCGCGCTCCATCATCCGAGGGAGCATCTCGGCCACATTGGGTGTGCAATCTTCGATGAGCCACGTCTTGCGCCCAAGGCCATCGCGGCGCGCGGGGTCTATATATATAAGGTCTTGCGGCGCGAGGGTGGGCAAGCAGTCGGCTGCCTCGCCGCAGCAAACCTCGGCATGGGACAAATGGAGCAGCGGAAAATTGTGGCGCGCAATGGTGCAGAGCACCTCCTGGCGCTCCACATACGTGGCTGCCTCGAAGAGCGGCGACAGAAAAGCAAAGTCAACGCCGAGGCCGCCCGTGAGGTCGGTCATCCGCGTGCGGCCAAGGCAACCCTGCGCCTGCAAGGAGCGCACAAGGTCCACCTTGTATTGCGCTGCCACCTCGCCCGAGCACTGTTCGAGCGAAAGGGCAGGCGGCACCATCAATCCATCAATGGCCGCCCAAGCAGGTATCTTCTTGTCAAAGGGATGGGACATAGGGGGAGTTAGTTAGGAGTTAGGAGTTAGGAGTTAGGAGTTAGGAGTGGCTTCCCGCCGGATGGCCTAGAATATCTAGGAAATCTAGAAAATCCAGAATCTCTAGAAAATCCAGAAAATCCCCCAACCGCAGCAAAGTTAGCGAAAAAACATAGTTTCCCATAAGCCACCAAAAATAAATTTCTACCTTTGCAGGTTGGAATGGCGTACGCCTGTCGTAATCCCTCTTCCCCCTACTTTGTGGAAAAATAATCAATCATATACTTTCACAACATGAAACAGTATCGCCTTGTGAACAACCTCACTGGTTGGTTTACGTTTCTCGTGGCGGCCTTCACCTATTGCATGACGGTGGAGCCCACTGCTAGTTTCTGGGATTGCCCAGAGTTTATTACCACCGCCTTCAAACTGGAGGTGGGACATCCGCCTGGAGCGCCCTTCTTCATGCTCACAGGCAATTTCTTCACGCTCTTCACGGATGACCCCGCCAAGGTGGCTCTGTGCATCAACGTGATGTCGGCCCTGTTGTCGGCCCTGTGTATCCTGTTCCTCTTCTGGAGCATCACGCACCTGACGCGCAAACTCATTTGCGAGGATGGCATCGTCACGAAAGCCTGGCAAACCATCACCATTATGGGCGCAGGCCTGACGGGCGCCCTTGCCTATACGTGGAGCGACACGTTCTGGTTCTCCGCCGTCGAGGGCGAGGTTTACGCTTACAGTTCCATGTTTACGGCCCTCGTTTTCTGGCTTATCCTGAAATGGGAGGACCATGCCGATGAACCGCACTCCGACCGCTGGCTCGTACTTATCTTCTACCTGACGGGCCTCAGCATTGGCGTCCACCTGCTCAACCTGCTTTGCCTGCCCGCCATCGCCTTGGTGTACTATTTCAAGAAGAACCCGAATGCCCAACTCAAGGGTTCGCTCTGTGCTCTGGGCGTCAGCGCCCTGCTGGTAGTGGCCGTGCTCTACGGCCTCGTGCCTGGCATCGTGAAGGTGGGCGGCGAATTTGAATATTTCTTCGTCAACACTATCGGCCTGCCCTTCAACACGGGTCTGGTTATCTATCTGCTGATTCTTATCACCGTGGTGCTCCTCGCCATCAAGGCCACCACGCAGAAGGATCGCACCCGCATCGTGGTGCTCTACCTCCTGAGCGTGGCCCTGCTGGGCATCCCCTTCATCGGCGATGGCTACAAGGCGTTCGGCCTCGGCATCCTGCTGCTCATCGGCCTCGGCGTATTGCTCATGTTCAAGGACAAGGAAGGCGAATACCTCTTGCGCAAGCGCTTCCTCAACACCTCGCTGCTCTGTATGCTCGTGATGATGATTGGCTATTCCTCTTACGCAGTCATCGTGGTGCGCTCCACGGCCAACACGCCGATGGACCAGAACTCCCCCGAGGATGTCTTCACCCTGGGCAGTTACCTCAACCGCGAGCAATACGGCCAGCGTCCGCTGCTCTACGGCGAAACCTACCTGAGCGAGCCTGCCATCAGCGGTTTTGCACGCGAGGGCGACTACGTTTACAAGCAATTCATCCCCATCAAGCGCAACTGCGTGCAGCGCCACGTGACCGAAAACGAACTAGAAGGCGATAGCTACGACAAGTACGAAGAAACCATCGGCTATGAATACGCCTCGGGCGCCAAGATGCTCTTCCCGCGAATGTACTCCCGCGCACACACTGCGGCCTACAACGCTTGGCTGGGCATTAACCCCGAAGACCCCGACCAACAAGACGGATTCTTCGCTCCCTTCCGCCAGTCGAACTATACAATGGACATCGAAGGCGATCGCTATGGCAATCCTGGCCCTGCCGAGGAAACTGTCAACGGCATACTTCCTTCGCAGTGGACCAACCTCCGCTTCTTCCTGTCCTATCAGGTGAACTTCATGTACTGGCGTTACTTCCTGTGGAACTTCGCCGGCCGACAGAACGACCTGCAAGGCAACGGCGAACTCGAGCATGGCAATGCCATCACAGGCTTCTCCTTCATCGACAACGCCCTCTATGGCGACCAAGACCTCATGCCCGATGCGCTGAAGGAAAACAAGGGCCGCAACGTCTTCTACTGCCTGCCGCTCCTGCTCGGCCTTATCGGCCTCTTCTGGCAAGCCTTCCGCGGGCAAAAAGGTGTGCAGCAGTTCTGGGTGGTGTTCTTCCTCTTCTTTATGACGGGCTTGGCCATCGTCCTCTACCTCAACCAGACGCCCCAGCAGCCCCGCGAGCGCGACTATGCCTACGCAGGCTCTTTCTACGCCTTTGCCATCTGGATTGGCCTCGGCGTGGCAGCCATCGCTGAAGGCCTTCACAAACTGCGCGAACGCTACAACCAAACTTGGCTCAAGCCCACACTCGTGGCCGCAGCCGTCAGCCTCGTCTGCCTCCTCGTGCCCCTGCAAATGGTTAGCCAGACCTGGGACGACCACGACCGCTCCGGACGCTACGCCTGCCGCGACTTTGGCATGAACTACCTCAGCACCCTGCCCGATGAAGGCGCGCCAATTATCTATACCAACGGCGACAACGACACCTTCCCCCTCTGGTACGCCCAGGAAGTGGAAGGCTTCCGCACAGATACGCGCTGCTGCAACCTCTCCTACCTCTCCACCGACTGGTATATCGACCAGATGCGCCGCCCGGCCTACAACTCGCCGGGACTGCCCATCCAGTGGGAACGCTCGGAGTATGTCAGCAACATGGGCCGCGATTTCTTCCAGATTACCAACGAAACGGCTACGCTGGATGCCCTTGACCAGCAACACCCCGAGGTGGACCACTACGAACTCACCTGGCTCATCGACAACTATGTGCGCAAGAAAGGCGTACTCCCCACACACCGTTTCCACATCACCGTGGACAAGGAAGCCGTACGCAAGAGCGGCATGCTCCTCCCCTACGGCCCCGACAGCATCCCCGACCGTATGGAGATTGACCTCAGCAGCAAGTCCTCGCTGAGCAAAGCCGAGATGATGATTTACGAGATGGTGGCCCGCTCCAACTGGAAGCGACCCATCTATATGTCTGTGACACTCGGCCAAGACAATATGGCGGGACTGGAGAAGTTCCTCGTGCTCGAAGGTCTGGCCTATCGCATCACGCCCTTCGAACTCGGTGGCGGATATGTCGATGTGGACAAGATGTACGACAACATGATGAACCGCTTCAAGTATGGCAACGTAGCCGCTAAGGGCATCTACCTCGACGAGACCGTCATGCGTATGTGCTATACCCATCGCCGTATGTTCACCCTCCTCGCCGGCGAACTCCTCCGCAAGGGCGACAAAGCCCGCGCCCTCAAAGTGCTCCAGAAGTGCAAAGAGGTGCTCCCCGCAGAGAACATCCCCTACGAAGACGAGCAGGAACTGGTCAAGATGTGGGTATCCGCAGGCTCCACAGCCGATGCCGACCGCGTGGCACAAGCCATCGCCAAGCGCGCAAAACAATATGTGCAATGGGCCGGTTCGATTGGCGAAAACAAGATGCGCCTCAAGGGCAGCCGCTTCATCGTAGACTGCGTGCGCAAACTCAAGTTGCTCAACGAACTGAGCCAACTCCCGCTCTCCAAAGCCACTCTCCAGCAGATTGAAGCCTACAAAAAGGAAGCCTTTGCCACCCCCGCAGCACGCTTTGCCCTGCCCTCGCTCGTGGCCCAGACCAAGGAAATCGCCAACCAAGCCCTCAACATCAGCAACGCCATGATGAGCGGACGAGTGGGCGAAGATCAGATGGAGCAATACGTCAGCCAGTTCTACCAGTGCTACGTACAACTATCGGATGCCATTGACGAACTCGCTTGGGCAGACAACGCCACGCTCAAAAGCCTCGAAGACCTCAGAAAACAGGTGCTCGACTGCTGGCTCGCCGAGCAAATCAACCTCAAACAGCAGGTGCAGGAATACGCCGAAAATGATTCCAAACTGCCCGAGGACAACGCCACGCTCAGTGATACTCTCTAGCTAAACGAATGCCCCAGACTGCAAGCACAAGCTCGTAGTCTGGGGCTTTTGTTTGGCTGCCGCAGTGCTGTGTCAGAACCATCAAAATGCAAGGCGCAGAGGACGAGGGCGCAGAAAGCCCACCGATATACACAACCAAGCCCGAAGACGACAGCAACGCAGCAGATTGGCAATTCTGCCCCACAGCCTTGGCCCTGCCATTACCAAGCTAATACTTGAAAAATGATTATCGAACAACCTGCCCGCTTCCTTCGCTGGCTCTACCCCCACGCCCTCTGGCGGATGAACCCCAACGAGCGCGCTGTCTACCTCACTTTCGACGACGGACCTATTCCAGAAGTCACGCCGTGGGTGCTCGATGTCCTGCGCCACTACGACATACGCGCCACCTTCTTCATGGTGGGCGACAACATTCGCAAGCATCCCGAGGAATTTGAAATGGTGCGCGCCGCAGGCCACCGCCTCGGCAACCACACCTTCAACCACATTGGCGGCCTGCGCCACAGTTTCCTGAAATATAAGGAGAACGCAGAAAAAGCCAACGAATACCTCCACACCGACCTCTTCCGCCCGCCCCACGGATGGATGACATGGTCACAATATCTCTGGATGAAGCGCAACTATCGCATCGTCATGTGGGACCTCGTCACACGCGACTACTCCACGCGCCTCAACGGCCGCGACGTCCTACGCAACGTCCGCCACCTAGCCCGCCCCGGCAGCATCATCACCTTCCACGACTCCGTCAAAAGCTTCGACAAAATCCTCTATGCCCTACCCCGCTCCATCGAATGGTTGCAGCGCGAGGGATATGCTTTCAAGGTGTTTGATTAGTAGGGAGGGCGGAGGTGCTTCTGGCCAGAATCCTGGATAATCTAGGAATTCTAGAGATTCTAGATATCCTAGCAGATCTAGAATCTCTAGAACTTCTAGAAAATCTAGACAATCTAGATAATCTAGAAAATCCAGAGAATCCAGAATAAGAGGAGTAATGGCCCCAGAAAAGCACAGGCCTCCAAGCCCCCTAGATAAGATTCACCCCCAAAAAGACAAAGAAGGGACCGCAACTTGTTGGTGCGGTCCCTTCTTTGTGATTGGTAGCAGGATTAGGCGATTAGCTCTTGCAGCAAAGGGGTTGAATCTGCTGGAAGAAGTCGTTGCCCTTATCATCTACGAGGATGAAGGCGGGGAAGTCTTCTACCTCAATCTTCCATACGGCTTCCATGCCGAGTTCGGGGAACTCTACGCACTCAATGCTCTTGATGTTGTTCTGCGCAAGGATAGCGGCAGGACCACCAATCGAACCGAGGTAGAAACCGCCGTGCTTCTTGCAAGCATCGGTGACAGCCTGCGAGCGGTTGCCCTTGGCGAGCATTATCATGGAGCCGCCGTGGCTCTGGAAGAGGTCTACGTAGGGGTCCATACGGCCTGCCGTGGTCGGGCCCATAGAGCCGCAGGCCATACCTTCGGGCGTCTTGGCGGGACCGGCGTAGTAGATGGGATGGTCCTTGATGTACTGGGGCAGTTCTTCGCCGCGGTCCAGACGCTCTTTGAGTTTGGCGTGGGCAATGTCGCGACCCACGATGATGGTACCGTTGAGGCTGAGGCGGGTGGCTACGGGGTACTTCTTGAGTTCCTCAAGCACTTCTGGCATGGGGCGATTGAGGTCGATACGTACGACTTCGCCTTCGCCAGCTTGGCGCAGTTCTTCGGGGATAAGGGATGCGGGATTGTCGTCCATCTTTTCAATCCAAAGGCCGTCCTTGTTGACTTTGCAGAGAATATTGCGGTCGGCCGAACAACTTACGCCCAGACCAACGGGACAACTAGCGCCGTGGCGGGGCAGGCGGACCACGCGGATGTCGTGGCAGAAGTATTTACCGCCAAACTGTGCGCCGAGTCCGATGTTGTGAGCCTCGCGCAGGAGTTCCTTTTCGAGTTCGAGGTCGCGGAAAGCGCGTCCCGTCTCATCGCCTGTGGTGGGCAGGTTGTCGTAGTAGTGGGTTGAGGCGAGCTTCACGGTGAGCAGGTTCTTCTCGGCCGATGTGCCACCAATGACGAAGCAGAT
>SAMEA3663162__coassemble_487_pt1 | contig 9559 bp, 12 predicted proteins | sample SAMEA3663162__metabat2_low_PE_001 | metagenome-assembled genome bin SAMEA3663162 (sample SAMEA3663162) | pig gut metagenome | biome: pig gut; feature: pig-associated habitat; material: faeces | place: Denmark | collected 2012 | reverse complement strand
AGGAAGCCAAAGGCTTCCGTTGAAACTAGGTCGCGCAGCGACCGCCACTTAGTCCACCTTCTTCTTGAGTTCCTCGGCGATTTTGGCTTCGATTTCTTCGCAGAGTTCGGGGTTGTCGGCCAACATACGCTTGACGGCATCGCGGCCCTGCCCTATCTTGGCATCGTCGTAGCTATACCACGAGCCGCTCTTCTTGAGGATGCCCAGTTCGGTGCCGAGGTCCACGAGTTCGGCAATGTGGTTGATACCCTCGCCGAAGCTGATTTCAAACTCGGCCTTGCGGAAGGGAGGTGCCACCTTGTTCTTGACCACCTTGACGCGCACCTGATTGCCGATGGGCGTGTCGCCATCCTTGAGCGTGGTCACGCGGCGGATGTCCATTCGGACGCTGGCGTAGAACTTGAGCGCGTTGCCACCCGTGGTCGTTTCGGGATTGCCAAACATGACGCCAATCTTCTCGCGCAACTGGTTGATGAAGATACAGGTGGTGTTGGTCTTGCTGATGGAGGAAGTGAGTTTGCGCAGAGCCTGGCTCATGAGGCGGGCTTGCAGTCCCACCTTGTTGTCGCCCATGTCGCCTTCGATTTCGGCCTTGGGCGTGAGGGCGGCCACGGAGTCGATGACAATGATGTCGATGGCGGACGAGCGAATCAGCTGGTCGGCTATCTCGAGAGCCTGCTCGCCGTTGTCGGGCTGCGAAATGAGGAGCTCGTCGATATTGACACCGAGTTTGGCCGCATAGAAACGGTCGAAGGCATGCTCGGCATCAATAAAGGCAGCGATACCGCCGTTTCTCTGCGCCTCGGCAATGGCGTGGATAGCCAGCGTGGTCTTACCAGAGGATTCGGGACCATAGATTTCAATGATACGTCCCTTGGGATAACCGCCCACTCCGAGGGCAGCGTTGAGGGCAATACTGCCCGTGGGAATCACTTCGACTTCTTCGATTTGCTCATCACCCATCTTCATGATGGAGCCTTTGCCAAAGTCTTTTTCAATCTTGAGCATCGCAGCCTGAAGGGCTTTGAGCTTCTCGCTATTTGCGTTTGCGGTGATTTCTTCTTTTGCCATATAATATTATTGTGTGATAAACAAGGGAGAAATGTCTGATTAAAATTCCACGTTGAAGTCGGCATCGCTATTGGGCATCTGCGGTGCGGCGTCCGTGGGATTGGTTGGCTGGGGGCGATTTCCCATACGGTCGAACGAGGGTCGACGGTTGAAGTTTCCCATGCGGGGCATGTAGGTACGATTGAACGTAGTGCGGCGCTCGCCAAAATTGGGACGGGGTCGGCGCTCCATGTCGAGGTTGTCGTTGTAACCATTGCCCTCACGCGAGAAATAACTGTCGGTGGAGCGGTAATTACTCTCGAGCGACGTTGGCGTGGGATTGGGGTTGTAGGGCAAACCATCGGCATAGGAGTCAGCATAGCGCGGACGCGGTGCCGGATTGTTGGTCTGGACATAACCTACAGCTTCCAGAAAAGCCTGTACGAAGCGGTCCATGTCTTCGCGATACAGAAAAATCTTGTGTTTCTCAAACACTGGGCGCTCCTCTTCTGTTCCATCCTTAATGCGCTTGCTCTCTGTGATGGACAAATAATTCTCGCCATGGCGGTCGCACTTGACATCCACATAATAAACACGCTTGCCCGCTTTAATCGAGCGCGAGAAAAGGATGTCGCTGTCGGGCGTCCGCTCTCTCATCGAATCTTTATTGAAATCCATAAAGTAAAAATGATATATAAGTGAAAAGGGATTTGTTGGTTCAGTCATCAAAAAGTTGGTAGTTATCAAGCCAGCATCGGTCTCCCCGTCGCTTCCCTACGCATCTTTGAAGGCAAAAAATCCTGCGAAAATTCTCGCTACACCGCACAAAATTGCATTAAAAATTTTGAACTAGGCCTAAAAACCAAGTAGAAAATGCTGCAAACCCCGAATTTTTCGTATTTTTGCCTCCGCCAAGCCATGCTGGAGGGGCTTTTTCAGTGGAAAATCCATAGACCTGTAGCGCTCGGATGGCAATAACATTTCAACAGCAATATGATAAACCGCGAACTAATCCGACTGAGGATTGTCCAGTTGACCTATGCCTACTATCAGGGCGATGGGAAGCCTATGGACGTCGCTGAGAAGGAACTCATGTTTTCCTTTGACAAGGCTTACGAACTGTATCTCTACCTGCTCTCCGTTCTGGTGAAGGTGCACCGCCTCGCCATCCACAAGAACGAAGCACGCATCGCCAGAATGACCCGTCAGGGCAACAATCCCAACGGCATCTTCCCCGAAAAAATGCTGGCCGAGAACAAGTTCCTCGTCCAACTTAACGAGAACGAAACTCTCATCGCCTATATGGAGAAGAAAAAGGAGTGGATTGAGGAAGAAGCCTTCATCAAGAAACTCTACACCACCTTCACCGAGAGCAGCATCTACGAGCTCTACTTGACGAAGGAGGAATTTGACTATGAGGCTGACCGCGAAGTGGTACGCAAACTCTACAAGACGTTTGTGCAAGGCAACGAGGATTTCGATAACCTCATTGAGGACCACTGCATCTACTGGAACGATGACAAGTTTCTCATTGACTCCTTCGTGCTCAAGACCATCAAGCGATTCACACCCGAATCCACGCCCGCACAGGAACTGCTGCCAAAATTCTCTTCGGACGAGGACAGCGAATTTGCCCTTCAGCTCTTCCGCGCCGTCATTGCCCGCGCCGACGAGACCCGCGAAATTATCCGCGCCAACGCCCGCAACTGGGACCTCAGCCGTATGGCCTACATGGATGTCATTATCATGCAGATTGCTCTGGCCGAGATACTTGAATTCCCCAGCATTCCGCTGAGCGTCAGCATCAACGAATACCTCGACATTGCCAAGGTGTACAGCACACCCCGCAGTGCCTCCTACATCAACGGCTTGCTCGACAACGCTGTCACCAAATTGCGCGCCGAGGGTATCATCCTCAAGGAGCGCTCGGCCAAATAGCTGCACACTCTCTGCTCGCACAAGTAAACATTCACATTACCTATACAAAAACTCTTACTACCTATGAACGCTATCACACCCTTGCAGGCTGCCGCTGGTGGCGGCGGTCTCGAAATGATTATTATGATGGTTGTACTCTTCGCCATCGTATATTTCTTCATGATTCGTCCCCAAAACAAGAAGCAAAAGGAAATCCAGAAATTCCGCAACGCCCTCGCCGTGGGCCAGGACGTTGTCACCATCGGCGGCATCCACGGACAGGTGAAGAATATCGACGACAACATCGTCACTCTTGAAATCGCCACTGGCACAAAGGTGAAGTTCGAGAAGAGCGCCATCATGCCCGCAGGCACCGCTCCCGAGCAAAAATAATACTTGACACGCCTATATATAATAGGTGTACCCCACACTTAACCAGCGGCACACACCCGTCTGTGCCCTAATCCCTCAAGAAGATGACTTCTCGGAATCTCAAAAGTATATGGAACTGCTTGTCCCTCCTCTGGAACAAGCAGTTCCTTGTTTTCTTGTTTTTCCTCTGTCTCTCCGCCTCCTTCTGGTTGTTTGAAGTGCTCAACGAGACGACAGAGCAGGAACTTGAAGTGCCCATTGAGATTAGGGGCATACCTGAAGATGTCGTCATCACCAGCGACCTGCCCAACTTTGTCCGCGCCACGCTGCGCGACAAGGGTGTCACACTCATGGGCTACCAGTTTGGCGGCACCCTGCGCCCCATTGTGCTCGAATGGAAGAACATCACCAACTCCAAGGGCCACGTGCGCATCCTTCCCAACGAACTCCGCCGCCAACTCAGCGCACAACTCTCGCAGGGCACGCAGATTGTTGCCATGCGCCCCGACACTCTTGAGTTCTACTACAATTTCGGTCTGCGCAAGCGCGTGCCCGTTTGCCTCAAGGGCAAGCTCCAAGCAGCTCAGGGCTACGAAATCACACATACCCGCTTCCTGCCCGACAGCGTCACTGTCTATGCCTCCAACGAAATTCTTGACAGCATCACAGTGGCCTACGTCAAACCCGAATACCTCAAGAATATCGCCGACTCCACCACGCTCCAACTGGATATCCAGCGTATGCGAGGTGTGAAGTTTGAGCCCTCGCGCGTCAAGTTGGAAATTTTCTCCGACCGCCTCGTTGAGAAGCGCATCAAGCTCTCCGTACAACCGCAAGGCTTCCCCGCAGGAAAGCAACTATTGCCCATACCGCAAGAGGTGGAGGTGGCTTTCTACGTGCCCATGAGCCTGTACAGAAGTATAGACGCCTCAGACTTCGCCGTCTCTGTTCACTACAAGGACTTGCCCGCCGATGGCAGTACCAGCTGTCCCGTCCGCGTTGACAAGGCTCCCGATGGCATCACCCGCGTGCGCACCATCCCCGCCGCCATTGAATATGTCATCGAAGAGACCAAGAATTAACCCCGTGGCCTTTTGCGATTACTGGAACGACAAAGACCTTCTCCTTGATTTTGTGATGGATAACTTAGCCAACTCTAAAACCTACTGCGAGATGGCGCAGTACGCGTACCAGAATGGCTACGAATTGAAGATAGTCATCGAACTGCCCGACGACAGGTTGTCCTATACCTACGACAACAGTTCCTGGCTTCTGATGCCCCTTTCCCTCTAGTCCACAATCCAAATCCCATGTCGCACTTCCCCTCCCCCACTCAGCTGCGCCTAGCCGTCACGGGCGGCATCGGCAGCGGCAAGAGTTTTGTTTGTCGTTGCCTTGAGGAGCGCGGGATACCTGTGTTCTATTGCGATGATGTGGCCAAGCAACTCCTGCGCACGGACGCCGAGGTGCAGCGCGCCCTCACCGCACTGGTCGGTCCTGGGTTGTTTGAAGGCGGATGGCTCCACAAGGAACTCTTGCGCGACTACCTTCATCAGGGCAACGCAGCTGCCGACCGAGTGAACGCCATCGTTCATCCCCGCGTGGCAGAAGCCTTCCGCCAGTGGTGTAAGCAACAAGCCGCCGCTGGCCACCGCCTGCTCTGCATGGAGTGCGCCCTGCTCTTCGAGACAGGTTTCGACCGCCTTGTTGACCGCACGCTCCTAGTCACCGCGCCTCTCGAAGTACGCCTCTCCCGCGTCATGGCCCGCGATGGAGTCAGCCGCGAGGTTGCCCGCTCTTGGATGCGCCTTCAAATGTCCGAAGAGGAGAAAGCCCGCCGCGCCGACATTCTCATTGACAATACCGACAGCCCCGACTTCGGCATTATTGACAAACTGCTGGCTACCGCCTGCAACGAGCAAAACTAACCTTTCCATATGCTCCATCCCCACACCTTTGAAATCTACGAGCCCTACGACCACTTTCGCGAATTCCTCCTCTCCCTCCCCCAGCGCTTCAGCCGCGGCGAGGGCGAGTGCATTTACAAGGGGCGCAACGAGCTGCGCGTATTTACCGTCAATGGCACACGCCTTGTTGTCAAATCCTTTGGCCGCCCGCATTTCATCAACCAGTTGGTCTATGGCTTCCTGCGTCCTTCCAAGGCCCGCCGCTCCTGCGAGCACGCCCATCTCCTTGCCTCCCTCGGCATCGGCAGTCCCGCGCCCGTAGGTTATATCAATGTGCGCACGGCTGGCGGCCTGCTCTTCGACCGCAGCTTCCTTGTCACCCTCGAGAGCACCTGCCCCGTTGTCTACCGCGACCTGCTCACCCAGCACATTCCCTGGTGCCTAGATGCAGTGCGCGAAGTGGCCCGCACCGCCGCTCGCCTGCACGACAACGGCCTTCTCCACAAGGATTTCAGTCGCGGCAACATCCTCCTCGACCAGCGCCCCGACGGCACTATCCGCCTCGAACTTATTGACCTCAATCGTATGCGCCGCGGTCCCGTCAGCCTCCAAGCGGGTTGCCACAACCTAGAACGCCTCCCCGTCACACCCGAGATGCAAGAAGTTTTGGCCACCACCTATGCTGCCGCCCGCCATTTCGAACCGCAGGAGTGCCTCCGCCTTCTGCGCAGTTTCCGAAGCCAGCAGCACGACCACATGGCCGAGGAATGCGCCAGCGCTGCTTCTTCAAGGGGTGGAGAAGCCTGATAATAGACTGAGACTAGGCTTTGGGAAGCACACTTGGGCACCCAGAAACCGCGTTCAATCCAAATAAATATTGTACCTTTGCCACGCTACAATGCAAAAAGCAAGTCCTCTACCTATCAAAATAACAATTCATATCTAGCACATACCTAAAAATGAAAGAAACCATTCTCGCCATCTCTGGCAAGCCCGGCCTCTACCGCCTCGTTGCTCGCGGCAACGGCAATCTGATTGTGGAATCCATCGACGAGCAGAAGCGTCGCATCACCGCCGGTTCGCGCGACCGCGTCACCTCCCTCCGCGATGTCTCCATGTACACCATGGACGATGATAAGCCTCTCATGGAGGTATTCGAATCCATCAAGGAGAAATACAACGGCCAGCCCGTTGACATCCACACCAGCAAGGCGGACAAGGCACAGCTCTACGCCTTCCTTGACGAAGTGCTGCCCGACAACGATGCCGACCGCATCTATCCCGGCGATGTCAAGAAGCTCATCCAGTGGTACAACATCCTCGTGCAGGCTGGCTACACCGACTTCCTCGAAGCCGAAGAGCAGGAAGAAGCATCTGCCGAGGCTGCTCCCGCAGAATAATCTCCGCCCATACCCAACGGGCAAACATTGGGCCTATATCGCAGACATCCTATCCCCAAGCGATATAGGCCCAATTCCTTTCCAAGTTCTCCTATATATAATAAGGAGTAAGCCCCCCCTGTAGTAATGCAAAAAGCAGGCAGAGCAATAGCCAAAGCCTGCCACAAACTTTCATAGCTTAGACTATCGAGCCAGCAGCCAAAGGCTGCGTTGAAACAGGAAGCCCGAAGGCTTCCGCTGAAACCTGAAACTAGGGAGCAAAGCTCCCGTAACAATCAGGTCGCAAAGCGACCATTGCCCCCCAAAAGCCATGCTGAAAAACCGACAAACCATCCGCCGATATGCCAATCGGCCTGTTGACCGCGCCCTCATCCATCGCCTCCTCACCGAAGCCGAGCGCACACAGACAATGGGCAATCTCCAACTCTACAGTGTTGTCCTCACGGAAGACCCTGCCCAAAAGGAGCAACTCTCTCCCTGCCATTTCAACCAACCCATGGTGCGCCAAGCCCCCGTGCTCCTCACCTTCTGCGCCGATTTCCACCGCGTCACCCGCTGGTGCGAAGAGCGAGAGGCCGACCCTGGCTACGACAATTTCCTCTCCTTTGTGAATGCCGCCACCGATGCCCTCCTCTTCTGCCAAACCTTCTGCACGCTGGCCGAAGCTGAAGGACTGGGCCTCTGCTATCTCGGCACCACCCTCTATTCGCCGCAGGACATCATCCGCATTCTCCACCTGCCGCGCCTCGTTATGCCCATCGCCACCATCACCCTCGGTTGGCCCGACGAACAGCCCGCCCCCACCGACCGCCTTCCCCTCTCTGCCATCCTTCACGAGGAAACCTACCACTCCCCCACCCGCACCGACATCGACCGCGACTACTGTCCGAAGGAGGCACTGCCCGAGAACCTAGAGTTCCTACGCATCAACAACAAACAGACACTGGCTCAAATCTTCACCGACCTACGCTACACGCGCCGCGACAATGAAGCCATGAGCCAAACGCTGCTAGAAACTCTTCGCCAACAGGGTTTCCTTGAGGTAGGTTCTATATAGGTAGGTTCTATAAATTAGTTTCAATGGAAGGCAGATTTCCTTTCTTGCTTGGATGCTTTTCCTACTCTCGGACTGTAGTTTTTTGTTTTTAATTCGGTCACGTAGCCCGCTACGCTCCCTCACGAAAAACGAAAACCTACGGCACAATAGCCGCAAACTCTTAGCAAGCCAATTTATTGGACCTACCCTACAAAAACAAAAGCGCGGTGGAAGGATTCCCATTTTTATTGCTACCTTTGCACAACTTTCTTACAGCTCATTAGGTGATTTGATATTCATGCTCCAACTTTTCCTCCTCATCTGCGGCCTCCTGGCTCTGGGTTTCCTGCTCCTTGGCGTGCGGGTGCTCTTGGGCAAACGCTTCGTCCATACCCACGTGGACGGCAACAAGGCGCTGGAGCAGAAAGGCATCCATTGCGCACAATCGCAGGACGCCGTCATCTGCCGCCCGCGCCGAACGGCTGTGCAGGAGAAACACCATGAATAGCGAATATCCTCTCACAAATAGGAAATAATACAATTGATAATATGAAGAAAACGACTATCCTCCTTGTGGCAGCCACCGCGATAATGGCACTGACCACAGCCTGCAACAAATCCAAGGAAGAAACCAAAGCACCAGCCGCAAAGACCACTGCAACTGCTCTGCAGGATGGTATGAAAGTGGCCTACGTTGACCTCGACACATTGCAAAACCACTACAAGTTCTTCACTGAGACGAAGGAGGCCCTCGAAGCCAAAAGCAAGGGCTACGAAGAGAGCATCAGCCGCCTCAGCCGCGAACTGGAAAACGCAGCAGCCTCCTTCCAGCAGAACCTGCAAAACGGCAAATACACCTCTGAGGACCAGGCACGCAAGGAGCAGGAGAAACTCGTCAACAAGCAGAACAACGTCCAGCGCAAGCAGATGGAATATGCCGAGGCGCTGCAAAAAGAACAGGATGCCTTCAACAAGGCCCTCCACGATAGCATCAACAACTTCATTGCTGACTACAACAAGACGCACAACTACACAATGATTCTCTCGAAGGCGGGCGACAACATCCTTTATGCCGACCCCGCACTGGACATCACGCAGGACGTGCTGGCTGGCCTGAACAAGCGCTACAAAAGCAAGAAGAAATAAACCGCCATACCCTATCCACACAACAAAATCCCATCCGCGATTTCACCTCTACCTTGGAGTGAAATTGCGGATGGGTTTTCTGTATGTGCCTATTATCAATGGGGCTTCCTCAGATATTTCTCGGCGTCTGCGGGGCGCGCTTGCCTTCGCTGCAGGTGGCCAGCACTTCGTGGAATATATCGTTGGGCGCAAGCGCATTGAAGAGCGTCGTGCACGAACGCACCTTGACGAAATCTGTGACGCCGCGCAGGCGATGCCAGAGGTCGTACCATCAAAGGCCGCGGAGGAAGTCCATCAACACGCGGTTGAACTCCTCGGGCCGCTCCATATTGACCATGTGGCCGCAGTCATTGATAATGACCACCTGTCCCTGCGACGCAACGTTCTGCATCGGACTGCGGTAGCCCTGCCTGCGCTCCTTGTCGCCATAAACAATCAGGAAGGGCGTGGCAGGCGGGCTGGCCTTGAACTGCCGCCAAGCATCGCGGGCATAGTAAATGCGACAAGTGGAGTGCTTGACCTGCCACAGCCCCCAGTCCATAACAATCGCGGTGAGGGCCGTGCGCATCCGTTCGCGCTTCGAACCGCCAATGCTCACCAGCGAATTGGCACGGCTGCGGCGGTAGGCATCATCGTTTTTGTTCCAAGCATGGCGGGGGCGCTTCTCCTTGGCCACCTCGCTGGCGGTCTTCGGGGGGGAAGGGCCCGCCCAACTGCTGGCAATCTCGCCC
>SAMEA3663162__coassemble_445_pt1 | contig 10116 bp, 8 predicted proteins | sample SAMEA3663162__metabat2_low_PE_001 | metagenome-assembled genome bin SAMEA3663162 (sample SAMEA3663162) | pig gut metagenome | biome: pig gut; feature: pig-associated habitat; material: faeces | place: Denmark | collected 2012 | reverse complement strand
ACCTTTCCCGCAAGTACGTGCATCCGTCCTTGCAAGTACTTGCAACCGTCCTTGCAAGTACGTGCATCTGAGATAAGCTTCATTTAGGAATCTCTTTCTCCCATGTTATTCTATAGAGCGCAAGCTCTGGCTCATGATGCATATAGGTAAAAAAGAAAGAGATACCTTTACGGATGAAAGGTATCTCCAGTGGGGGATGTAGCGCCTACGGGAATCGAACCCGTGTTCCATGCGTGAGAGGCATGTGTCCTAGCCGCTAGACGAAAGCGCCAAAAAAAGCGGAAGCTGGGGGATTCGAACCCCCGGTACGGTAATCCCGTACGTCAGTTTAGCAAACTGGTGGTTTCAGCCACTCACCCAAACTTCCTTTCCATTGGGCATCTCTTCCGAAATGCGATGCAAAGGTACGGTTTTATTTTTAACTGCCAAAGGATTTCTGGTAAAAAATACGGGAACGTGTGCTTTTCTTGGCCCAAAGCCCCTGTTTCCTTAGCATTTTTGTCGGATGGAGGTGTGAAATGCGGCCTTCCTTTGCGCTTATCTGCCTTCGGGAATGTAGGTGGTCGTATCGTTGATGATGGGGGTGGGTGGCAGGGTAGGATTGTCCGTGGGAGGCGGGTTCTCGCCAGGGTTGTCGCCATTGCCGCCCGTATTATCGTCCTCCTCGGATAGGGGAACGAGATACACGGCGGCGATGTTGGTGATGCCGTTGCGCCCAAAATATTTCTCCAGCCCATAGGTGGAGATGATGATGGTGCGGTGGAGGAGTTCGGGATGGTCTTTCAGGTTGAAGAGTTCGCGGTAGTCGCTGTTGGCAGGCAGGCGTACGGCCATGTATTGGTCGGTGTTGCCATTGTACAGGCTATCGCCGATGACTAGGTTCGTATTAGGCGATTCAAGGTTAAGGCCTTCGGTGAACTTGCTGAACGTTGTACCTTGGATTGTGCCGACAATGATGCCGCGGATGGTGGCTGGCGAGTTCAGGGGGAGGGCCAGGGCTTCGGCCACACTGATATATTCCGCTGTATCTACCTTGGTGGAGTCAATGCTGGGCGGCGAGGTGACCTTGTCTTCCGAGAAATCAATGTCGCCACAGCCGACCAGCGTAGCGAGCAGGCACATACCTATTATATATAATAAGGAGTGGCGCGCACAGATCAAGGAGCAGTGCGCGCCACTCTGCAATGGGTGGAGCTGATGGGAATGTTGGAGGTTGTGATGACAATTGGGTGTCCTCATCTTTTGGGGAAAATGGGATGGGATGCGAGGTTGGCGGCAGGGTGGGGCAGGCCGCTATTTGTATCTTTCAAGCAGAGGCTCGATATTGGGGTCGCCGAGCGACTGTGCCTTGAGCAGGGACTCGCGCGCCTCGCGCTTTTTGCCCAGTTCGCCAAGGGCGATACCGCGAAATTTGTAATAGTCGGGGTTGTCCTTGACCACGCGAATCATATCGTCGCAGGCCTGCACGGTCTCCTTGAAGAGGCCAGCGCGCAGGAGGATATAGGCTTGCTCAACGGGGTAGGTGGGGTCCGAGGGATTGATGGCCATGGCGCTGTGAATGTCGTCGAGAGCCTGCTGGTACATCTTGCATTCCAGTTCCAGTTGCTCGCGATTGTAGTAGAAGCGGTCCGTCATGTTGCGCGAGCCCATAGTGTTCTCGTATTCGCGGTAGTCTGCGATGGCGCGGCGGTATTCGCCCGCAGCTTGCAGACGATAGGCGCGCTCCAGGATGAAACGGGCTGCCGTGGCGTCATAGGGGCGGGGCATTTGGGCAACAACGCTATCCATCAAGGCAATGACCTCCAACGAATCGCCGCCAGCCAGTTCCAACGAACGGGCAGCGGAGTACCAAAGTTCGGTGCGGCCGCGCGCCGTCCACTTGTCGCCTTGAATGGCAGGGTCGTGGCACACGGCGATGAAGTCCTCGTAGGCCTCCTGATACTTCTTCATGGCAAAAAGGCAGTTGGCTTGTTGCATCCGATAGTCGGTTGAGGGATGGGCTGCCTGTGCCTGGGTGGCTTCATCGTAGGCGCGCTGCATGGACCAGGCTTCGGGGAGATTCTGCACGCCGCTCACCCATTGCTGGTAGATAAGTGCGCTCAGCGAATGGTGCACTTGGTCGGGACGCATATTGGCAGTGGGATTTTCTGCCTTTGCGAAAGCCTGTGCGTAATCGGCATCCGCAGCCTCGAACTGCCGTTGGCGAGCCAAGAAAGCCGCACGACTGACGTAGCCCTCAACGTTCTCCGGATAAGCGGTCACAAAGTCATTGAAGGCCGTATGGGCTTGCAGCGAATCCTTGTAGCCCATCATGTAGATGTAGGTCATTGCTTCCTGCTCTGAGGCGGGCAGTGCCTTGGGTATCAGAATGGCTTGGAGGTCGCTATTCATGAAACTGGTCATGTTGGTCGTTAGGGCCTGAATGCAGCGAGCGTCAATGGCGCAGGCGGTCTCGGCATCCTTGCCCACGTTGCGCTGCGAAATGGCCACCACATTGCCCGAAGCATCCAGCAGTGGGCAGGTGAGATTGGCGTTCTCGTTTGTGGCCGAAATGCTCAGGTACTTGTAGGCATCGTAATTGTCCACTTGCAAAACCTGAGTGACTTGTGGGGCCCCCTTCTTCTCCGTCGTGTAGCGCACGAGGGTTAGTTCGTTGCCCGCAGTTAGGTCTTGTGCTCCGCCGATGGCCAGGGCGGAAATCTTCTTGCCCTCCACGGTGAAGCGCACAAGGTCGTAGTTTTCCGAAGCACCGAGGATGCGCTGCACAGGCAGGCGGTTGCCTTTCCAATCGACTATTTCGGCACGGCTGGCACCCCGAAAGAGTTGGAAGGAAGCCACGGCCTCGCCGCTCTCGGCGGTGAAGAATCCATAGCCCGAGCCGAGGAGAGCGCCATTCTGGTCAAAAGTGAAGACGTTGAACATAGCCTTGTGGGCATCTTTCGGAGAGAGCGAGCCCGCAAAGGCTGCGGTGGAAACGAACAAGGCGAGTATGAAGGTGGTGAAGGTTTTCATAAGTTGTGAGGAGTAATCTGGTGAATTTTCTCTGGGAAATAGGTTGGTCAATTCTTGTATCCAAGGAGCGGGAAAGGCCGAGAGAAGGGCGAGCCTCCCCGTTGCTTTGTCTGCTATTCGAGGTGGAGCAACGCGCGGGCATTGTTGATAGCCGCTTCGGTCAGTTGTGCGCCGCTGAGCATATTGGCGATTTCGCGGATACGGGCATCGTTGTCCAGGAGGTCAATGTGGCTCGTCGTGCCTTCCTCCGTTTCGGCCTTGTGAACGCGATAGTGGCGATGGCCCAAGGCTGCGATTTGTGGCAAATGGGTGATGCAGAGCACCTGGCAGTGGGCGGCCATCTCCTGCATGACTTGCGCCATTCGCTCAGCCATTGTGCCCGAAACGCCTGTGTCAATTTCATCGAAAACGATAGTAGGCAGATTTTTGTGACCCGCGATGAGGGCTTTGAGAGCCAGCATGAGGCGGGCGATTTCGCCTCCCGAGGCGATTTGGCTCACGTCCTGCGGCGCCGCCTTGTGGTTGCCGCTGAAAAGGAGGGTCACGCTGGCTGTGCCCGAGGCCTCGGGGTGGGGACGATTGGTGAAAGCGAACGACAGGGTGGCCGAGGGCATTCCCAGCGAGGCCAGTGTTGTGCACAGCTGCCCAGCGACATATTCGCCAGCTGCCTTGCGGGCATTTGTGAGTGCCTCTCCTGCTGCGAGAAGTGCTTGATAATGTTGCGCGGTCTCCCTTTCCAGTTCTTGGATGAGTTCATCGCTGTTTTCAATCTGGTTGAGCGCCGTCTGCAATTCCGCTTCCTTGTTTAGCAGTTCCGCCACGGTGGAAACGGCAAACTTCTTTTCGAGACTGTAGATAGTGCTCAGGCGGTCGTTGACGAATTGCAGGCGTGCGGGGTCGAACTCTAGCGATTCAGAGATGCGTTCCACCTCGTCGGCGATGTCCTCCATTTCGATGCGCACGCTTTCTAGCCGTTCCACTAGTTCGTTGGTGCCGCTGTACACTTGGCTGACACTTTCGAGGGCATGGGCAGCGGTTCGTGCGGCGGCGATAGGGCTGTTTTCTTCTCCGTTGAGCGCCATTGTGGCTTGGTAGAAAGCCGTCTTGATGTCCTCCACGTGGCTCAGCATCTCTGCTTCCGCCTCCAGCTCTTCCTGTTCGCCGTCATTGAGGTTGGCCTCGTTGAGCATTTGCAAGCGGTGCTGCATGTAGTCGGCATCGGCAGCCCCTTGTGCGGCCTGCTTTCGCAGATTTTCCAGACGGCTCACAGCAGTCCTCCATTCATTGAAAATCCGTTGGTAGTCGGCGAGCAGTGGCGCGGTGTCACCTACCGTGTCAAGGGTTTCAAGGAGGAAATTTTCTTCGCCAAGGAGCAGATTGCGGTGCTGGGAATGAATGTCAATGAGCTGGCTGCCCAGGCGTTTGAGAAAGGCCACCTGAACGGGCGTGTCGTTGACAAAGGCGCGACTCTTGCCAGCAGTGGTCACTTCGCGGCGCACGATACATTCGCGGCCGTCAAAGTCGATGTCGGCTTCCTCCATCAGCGCGTCCAGTTGGAGGCGGCTCACATCGAAGGTCGCTTCCACGCAGCATTTCGTTGCACCCTGTTGGATGGCTTTGGCATCCGCGCGTCCGCCTAACAAGAGCCCGAGCGCGCCGAGCATGATGCTTTTGCCCGCGCCCGTTTCGCCGGTGATGACAGAGAAACCTTGCGTGAAATCAATGTCGAGGCGTTCGATGAGTGCGTAGTGAAGAATATAGAGTCTAGTAAGCATGGAGAATTTTCATTTGTTGCGCCAAAAAGAGCACCCAGAGCGTTTACTTCTTGTTCTCGTTTATTTCTTAATCTTGTTCCAGTGTACGTTTTGCGAGGCGTTGATGCTGGAAAGAATCGTGCTTACGCTTTCCTTCTCCTTCGTGGTGCCCTTTCCTTGGTATATACCCACGAGTTCGTCTCTTTTGTACTCCGTCCAAATCTGCGGGAGCATGGACATGGGTTTGTTATCCTTGGCCGTCTTGAGCATTTCGATGGCTTCGGTGACGGCGGTGCGACCGCGGTCCACGTTTTCGGCCATTGTGTCTAGCCCTTCGCGATAATATTTGTATTGCAGGGCGCGAAAGGGAGCCATTCCCGAATCCAGATAGTCGTTGATGATAGCGTAGCGGTTCTTTTCGCTCTCAAAAGGTTTCCATCCTTTTGCCGAGAGCGTCAGTCCCTGCGCGTTGTTGCACACAGTCTTCGCCAGCTGAAGTATTTCGGTGCCTCCTTCGGGCGACATCGTGTCGAGGTCCATACCTATAATAATATAGGCGTAGTAGGCAATGAGTGCTGTCAGGTCTTTGTCAATGACGTCGGGGCGAAATTCCAACTGGTCGAAAGGTTGAAACTCAAACGTAAATTCGTTGTCAACGATGCTGAATACGGTTGAAGTGTAGTTGGAGTTATAGACAGGGCGCGTGGATTGCACCGTCAGCGAGGCGTTCATCTGACCTGTGCTCTCGTCGTATTTCTTCACGTTTATGGCAAAGGTACATTGGATGCGCTCGTTGCGGTTAAACTGATACTGCGTCCATTGTCGGTCGTTGAGCAAGTCCGTCAGACTTTTCTCCAACGCTTCGAAAACGCTCGTATTCGTTCCCTGCACCTGCTGGTGGTTGATTGTGACGCGCGCATCCAGTTCTTGGGCCGCGGCATAGCTACCTGCGCAGACGAGGGTAACGAGTAGGATGATTAGTCTAGTATATCGCATAGCGAAGAGATGATGTCGTGGGCCACCTCGGCCTTGGATTTCAGGGGGAATGCTTGTTGGCCATTCGGCGTGAGGATGGTGACCTTGTTGGTGTCGTGGCCAAAACCCGCCCCTTCGTCGCGCAGCGTGTTGAGCACAATGAGGTCGAGGTTTTTGCGTGTGAGCTTTTCGCGGGCATTGCCCATTTCGTTTTGGGTTTCTAGGGCAAAACCCACCAGACGCTGCGAAGCCGTCTTCATCCGGCCAAGGGCGGCGGCGATGTCGTGTGTCGGTTCGAGGGCAAGGGAGATAGGGCCTTTGCGCTTGATTTTCTCGTCAGCGCAGGAGGCAGGCGTGAAATCGGCTACGGCAGCGCAGAGAATGGCTGCCTCGCAGGTGGGAAAGAGTTGCGTAGCGGCTTCATACATTTGTTGCGCGCTTTCCACGTTTGTGCGGTGAATGTTGGGGTGGAAGGTCGCCAACTGTACAGGTCCAGCCACCAGTAGCACCTCTGCCCCGCGCAGCGCACAGGCTTCGGCTAGGGCGAGACCCATCTTGCCTGTTGAGAAGTTGCCGATATAGCGCACGGGGTCCAGCCGCTCGTAGGTAGGCCCGGCCGTAATGAGGATGCGGCGGCCCGCTAGTTCGTTGGTGGTGGCCAATTGGTGGATGACGTGGCGGAGAATCGTTTCGGGCTCTTCCATACGTCCCTTGCCAATCAAATGACTGGCCAGTTCGCCGCTGGCAGCCTCAATGACGATGTTGCCATAGCCGCGCAGGATGTCGAGGTTGGCTTGTGTGGCAGGGTGCGCGTACATATCGAGGTCCATGGCGGGAGCCAGCATCACGGGAGCCTTCATAGAGAGGTACGTGGTGATAAGCATATTGTCGGCCACGCCGTGTGCCATCTTGGCTATCGTACTGGCCGAGGCGGGTGCCACCAGCATGAGGTCGGCCCACTGGCCCAAATCCACATGGCTATGCCAAGAACCATCGCGGCGGTCGAAGAACTCGCTCACCACGGGCTTGCCAGTGAGTGTGGAAAGCGTAAGCGGCGTGATAAATTCCTTGCCAGCAGGCGTGATGACCACCTGCACCTCCGCGCCTGCCTTGATGAGCAAGCGGATGAGTGTGCAAGCCTTGTAGGCGGCTATGCTGCCCGTGATGCCTAGGACGATATGTTTGCCTTTGAGTAGTTGCATGATGTGGAAACTAGGAGCGGTTGTCGGGTGTGGCTTGTCGAACGAGCGCCACGATGGTTCTACAAGCCTGCGCGCAGTCGAATGCGCATGAAGGCTTGTTTCGTGTTTTGGGTGAAGTCGCCTTGCATAATCCAACTGAAATAGCCTGGGTCGCTACGCAGCACATCAACTACGGCGCGGCCGCGGTATTTGCCGAAATTGATGGTCTCCACGCCTTGGTCGTTGAGCACGATGCGGCCAGCCAAATCTACGTTGCGGCCTCGGCGCGAGAACTCTGCGAGAAAGCCCACGCTGTTCTTCAGTTGCTCGGGATAGTGGTCCAACTGTGCTTGCAGCACTTCGTAGGTGGCCACGGTGTCGGCCAGTGCCGAGTGGGCGTTTTCGAGGTCCTTGCCGCAGTAGAATTTGTAGGCGGCACTGAGGTTGCGCTGTTCGAGTTTGTGGTAGATTGTCTGCACGTCCACAAACTGGTGGGCATAAATGTCGAAGTTGATGCCTGCGCGGATAAACTCCTCCACGAGAAGGGGAATATCGAAATGGTTGCTGTTGTAGCCAGCCAAGTCGGTGTCGTCGAAGAAAGCAGCAATGTCGTGCGCCATGTCTGCGAACTTCGGGCAGTCCGCCACGTCCTCATCGTGGATGCCGTGGATGGCTGCCGACTCTTCGGGGATGTGGATGCCAGGGTTGAAGCGCAGTGTGCGTGCCTCTTCGTTGCCATTTGGATAGACTTTGAGCAGGCAGAGTTCAACGATGCGGTCGGTCGCAACGTTGAGTCCCGTTGATTCGATGTCGAAGAATACGATGGGGCGGCTGAGTTGGAGTTTCATATTTTATTTGTCAAGTTTCATCGGTTGTTTCGCTCCTGTTTTGGCGCGAAGCTTTGGCTGCAACCTCGTTGGTTGAAGGTAGGTTCTATAAATTAGCTTGCGATGTATTTGCGGCTATCGTGCCGTAGGTTTTTGCTTTTCGTGAGGGAGCGTAGCGGGCTACGTGACCGAATGAAAAACAAAAAGATACGGTGCGAGAGGCGTAAAGACATCCAAGTCAATTTATAAAATAAGATTCCTTTGAAACTAATTTATAGAACCTACCTGAAGCAAAGAAGAATCTGCAGCGAGTGTTTATTCGGCGAGCATCATCGGCATGAGGAGCATGAGCACCTGCTCGTTTTCCTGCTGCTGGGCAGGATAGATGATGCCTGCGCGGCTGGGGTCGGCCAGACGGATGAGGATTTCCTCGCCGTCAATATTGTTGAGCACATCGGTCAGCGAACCGCTGGGGAAACCGATGGTCATGGGCATATCGTTGTAGTCGCAGAGAAGCACCTCCTCGGCACTCATTGAGAAGTCAATGTTTTGGGTCGAAATGGTCATCTTGCTGTTGTCCAAATGCAGACGGATGAGGGCTCCGCCTGCCGAGGAGAAGATTTGCACACGGCGCAGTGCGCTTAGCATGGCTTCGCGATTCACCGTGACACAATAGGGGTTGTCCTGCGGAATGACACTGGCATAGTTGGGATAGCGGCCCTCCGTCAGGCGGCAGTTGATGACGTAGTTCTCCGTCTGAATGATGGCGTTGTTGCTGGTGAATTTGATGACTACATCGGTCAGGTCTTTGGCCAGGATGCCTTTGAGCAGGCTGGCAGGACGCTTTTGCAGAATGAAGGTGCCTGGTTGTGCCAGTTGTACACCGCTGAGGGTGTCGCAGGCCAACTTGCGGCCGTCGCTTGCAACGATGGTCAGCGAGGTTTCGCTCATGTCGAAGCAGATACCGTTCATTACGGGGCGAAGGGTATCATCGGCTGTGGCGAAGAGCGAGCGCGTGATGCCCGAGCAAAGGAGCTGGGCGGGCACAATGATGCGCTGGTGGTCTTCGGGCAGTGCAGGCGGAGTGGGATATTCGTCGGCCACCTGTCCCATGAACTGATAGCGGCCGTTCTGGTACATGATGGTGATTTCCAGAGTGTCGGTATTGACGTAGAACTCAAGCGGTTGCTCGGGAATCTCCTTGATGGCATCCTGAATGGTCTTGGCGTTGATGGCAAAGGTGAGGTCGCTTTCGCATTCCACCAAGTCAATGCTGGTGAGGATGGACGTTTCGTTGTCCGAGGCTGTGAGGTGCAACTGCTGGCCCTCCAGACGGAAGAGGAAACTATCAAGAATGGGTAGACTGTTTTTGGAGGCAATCACTCGGCCCAGGGTCTGAAGGCGCTGTGAGAGCAGGGAACTGGATACTACGAATTTCATAATATATATAGGTGTATTTGTTTTGTTTGCTTGGGGGGAGGGTTTTCCGTGCCTCTAGGAGTCAGTTTTTGTGACCCATAAAGACAATAGGTTGGCGAGGGTCGTGTTAAAACGGCTTGTTATAAGGTAGGTTCTCCTACCAGTAATTGTCATCCAGCGAAACTTGCTTTTCGGGCAAACAACGCCTGAGAACTCACCATTTCGGCCGTTGCCAAGGCCCTGTGGGCGGTGCCCCGCGCCGGGTCTGTGTAAGCCCCTTGAGAAGGTGGCGCAAGAGGTCGGTATTTCCCTTTGGTGGGAGCACGAAAGTCTGCGCCGAAGCAGTGGCAAAATTACAAATTTTCGTCTATATATCTCCTCCGTTTCCAAAAAAGATAGGCGCAAACGAATGGGAAGTCAAAAGAAAATCGTAATTTCGCCGCAAAATCGTCTAGGCAAAGGCGTCCATATCGAATCAACTTAATAGAAAAACCCATAACACATTCAACAATGGAAATTACTGGTAAGATTATCGTGGCCTGCGAGCCCCGTGGAGGTGTGTCCCAGCGCACTGGCAATAACTGGAAGATGCAGGAATTTGTTCTTGAAACCCAAGAGCAGTTCCCCCGCAAATGTATGTTCAGCGTGTTTGGCGAAGACCGCCTGCGCGAATTCAATATTCAGGCGAGGTAGTGACCGTCTCCTTCGATATCGACGCCCGCGAATACAATGGCCGTTGGTACAACGACATTCGTGCTTGGCGCGTACAGCGCGGCGTGGTGCCCGCTCCTGGTGCAGCTGCTCCCGTAACTCCTGCTGGTGTACCCGCTCCCACAGCTCCCGTAGCAGCTCCCGCTCCTGCCGCCCCCGCTGCCGCTGCTCCCGCCGCTGCTCCTGCCCCAGCCGACAATGGCGACCTGCCCTTCTAAGGGGGAGGTACCTCAAGAA
>SAMEA3663162__coassemble_424_pt1 | contig 10346 bp, 6 predicted proteins | sample SAMEA3663162__metabat2_low_PE_001 | metagenome-assembled genome bin SAMEA3663162 (sample SAMEA3663162) | pig gut metagenome | biome: pig gut; feature: pig-associated habitat; material: faeces | place: Denmark | collected 2012 | reverse complement strand
GCAGCAAGTGCCTTCGTAGGCAACCTCAAAGCCTCGCCCAAACCCGCGGGCAACTACTACGACCTGCAGAACGGCAGCTTCGTTCCCTTCACCGAAACCACGCTCTACGCCAACAAGGCCTACTACACCACCGAGACGGCCTACGAATCCCTGCCCCTCACACTTGAGAATGGCGGCACGGTTGGAATCGGCTCCATCGAAAAGGCTGGCAAGAACGTCCGCCTCTACGACCTCAACGGCCGCCGCGTGAAGCATCCCCGCCACGGCATCTACGTGACTAGCGAAGGCCAGAAGGTGCTTGTGCCGTAATAGGGTCGCTTCGCGACCTCACGCAGCCCTTGGCTGCTAGATTCATCGGTTGCTTTGCTCCCTAGATTCAGACGGGGACTGCGTCCCCTTGCGTCAAGAATCCAGAACCTACCAATAGAACTTACCTGAAAACGAAGGTACTGCACCCAACTAGGTGTGGTACCTTCTTTAGTTTCAGCGCAAACGAGAGATTCCCGTTTCGCTCTCAGACATTCCCAGCGCCCATGGCGCGATGGGCGCTGACTTTCTCCGAGATAAAAACGGCTTGGCAATGCGTACGACCTTACGTAACTACTCAGGTCGTGAATGCTGGCTAAGGATGCTGCACTGAATGTTCCAGAGGGACAACCCGCCCTAACCAAGCAGCAGAAACTATTACCTTGTAATTTTTGTGTGCTAGGAAATTTATGGTAAATTTGCGGCATGAAAATTTTGATACTCATGCTGAAGGGGCTCTCGCGGCTCCCGCTCGGTGTGCTATATATTCTCTCTGATATTTCGTTCTTCGTGGTATACTATCTGGTGGGCTATCGCCGGAAAGTGGTGCGCACGAACCTGTCCAACGCCTTTCCCGAAAAAAGCCAGAAGGAACGGCGCCAGATTGAGCGGCGGTTCTTCCGATTCCTGTGCGACTATGCCTTTGAAACCATACGGCTGCTGTCCATGTCGGCACAGGAGATGCGCCGACGCATGGTCATCGAAGGGGTGGAGGATATGGAGAAGACGCTGGAGCGCAAACCCTTCGTGTTTATCTACCTGGGGCACTATTGCAACTGGGAATGGATTTCGTCCATCCCCCTCTGGGCCCAGCGAACGGACCACGTCAATGCGCAACTCTATCGGCCGCTGAAGAACAAGGTCATTGATGAGTTGTTCATCGAACTGCGCACTCATTTCGGTGCCACGAATATCTCGAAATACGAAGCCCTGCGCCATATCCTTACGTACAAGAAGGAGGGCCGCCGGGCTATTGTCGGTTTTATCAGCGACCAGTCGCCCACGCCCATCAATATCTATGAGTGGGTGGATTTTCTGCATCAGGACACGCCCGTATTTACGGGCACGGAGCGCATTGCCAAGAAGGTGGACGCTGCCATCTACTTTGCCGACGTGGAGCGCGAAAGCCGTGGCCACTACCGCCTGCGCCTGCGCCTGATGACCGAGGACGCACGGGCTTATCCCGACTATCAGCTGACAGAACAATATATGCGCGAACTGGAGCAGATGATTCTCCGCCAGCCCCACCTGTGGCTGTGGAGCCACAAGCGCTGGAAGCATACGCGCGCCGCTGTCGAAGAGGTGCAGCGCGCCGCCAAGCGTGAACAATAGGCAAGAAGCGTTGGCACACGCCCTTCTGCCTCTTCCTCCCTCTTTTACTGCGTTCGGGTTGCCCCCCAGGGCGGCCTGCCCCAACAGAAGTCTTGCTTATGAAGAACCCATTCAGAATTTCCCAACACTGGAAACGACTGCTGGCCACGTATATGACACCTGTGGTCGTGGTCTTACTCCTCCTGTATTGCCTGCCCCGCGAGGACAAGTTCGGCTACGAATATGAGTTGGGCCGCCCCTGGCGCTACTCCCAACTGATAGCGGCCTACGACTTCCCCATCTGCAAGACGGAGGCCGAGATACAACACGAGCGCGACAGCATCCTGCGCGCCCTGCGCCCCTATTATGACCTCGACACCCTGGTCTGCGATAAGCAGTTGGCCAAACTCAAAAACGACTTTGCCTCACTGGAGCACGTCAACGACGATGCCCTGCCCAAACTCGCGGCACTGCTCCGACAGGTATATGAAAAAGGCATCATCAGCAGCGAGGAACTGGTGGATTTGCGCAAAGAGGGGCGCGACCGTTTCCTGCTCGTGCGCGGCACAGAAGCCGTGGAGCGCACCCTGGACGAAGTGCTGACACCCGCCACGGCCTACAACGAAATCCTCAAGCACGAGCAGAAGGGCCTCAGCCGCAATACGATGGAGCGCTGCCACCTGCGCAACTACCTGTCAACCAATATTCACTACGACATCCACCGCACTGAAGCCGAGCGTACAGCAGCCCTCAACATCGAAACAAAGGGGGCCATGATTCTGAGCGGACAATTCATTATCGACCGCGGACAAATCGTCACTGCCACCCATATAAAGGTGCTCGACTCGATGAAGATGGAGAACGAACGCCGCCGCGACCCTGGCCAAGGTTATTGGACCATCATTCTGGGCCAGACACTGTTCGTCCTGGCAGTCATCACCATCTTCTTCTTCTACCTGAAACTGTTCCGCCGCGACTACCTGAAGTCGCCTCATACCTTGCTGCTGCTCTACACCATCATTTCAGCCTTCCCCTTACTGGCTTATTGGATGGTGCAGCACCAGTTTAGCAACGTCTTCATCCTGCCGTTTGCGATGGTGCCGCTGTTTATCCGATTGTTCATGGATTCGCGCACGGCCTTCATCGGCATGGTGGTGTCGGCAGTACTGACAGCATTGGTGCTGTATGGCCCGTTCGAATTTCTGCTGTTGCAGTTGTCCGTCGGCATGACCGCCATCTACACCCTGCGCGAGATGACCGAGCGCTCGCAGTTGCTCAAGATGGCCGCCGCCGTGACCTTCGTGGGAATGTTCGTCACCGTGAGCTACGACCTGGCGCAAGGCATCGACATTGCCTCGCTGGACCACGCCCGCTTGAAGTATATCGCCATCAGCGGCCTGCTCCTGCTCTTTGCCTACCCGCTGATGTATCTCATCGAGCGCGTGTTTGGCTTCACATCCAGCGTAACCCTGATTGAACTGACCAATATCAACAACCCCATCCTGCGCAAGATGTCGAAGGTGGCGCAAGGCACGTTCAACCACTCCATGCAGGTGGGCAACCTCGCGGCAGAGGTGGCCGACAAGATTGGCGCAAAACCGCAACTGGTGCGTACGGGCGCGCTCTACCACGATATTGGCAAAATGCTCAACCCTGCCTTCTTCACCGAAAACCAGTCTGGTATCAATCCCCACAACCAACTGCCCGAAGAGCAAAGCGCGAAAATCATCATTGACCATGTGCGCGAAGGCGTGAAACTGGCGGAGAAATTCCACCTGCCGCAAGTCATCCGCGACTTTATCGTCACGCACCACGGCGCAGGCATGACCAAATATTTCTATATCCAATACGCCAACAAACATCCCGAAGAGGAGGTCGACAAGTCGCTCTTCGCCTATCCCGGACCCAACCCCTGGACGCGCGAACAAGCCATCCTGATGATGTGCGATGCCGTTGAAGCAGCCTCGCGAAGCCTCAAGGAATACACAGAAGAGACCATCAGCGCCCTGGTCAATAAGATTATTGACGGACAACTGGCTGACGGATGTTTCAAGGAGTGTCCGCTCACCTTCCGCGACGTGGCCGACGCCAAACGTGTGCTTATTGAAAGCCTCAAGACTATCTACCACACGCGCATCTCCTACCCCGAACTCAACACCAATAAGCCCGAAAAACCGCAAACGCCCACAGGATTCTTCGGCACGGGCCTGCACCGCACCTGGAAGCGCAACTAACCCCTCCCCCCTATCGCACAAATACAATATTATATATACAGAAAATGGAAATCTTCTCAACCCTCCCCTACAAGGTAGCCGACATGAACCAGGCTGCATTCGGACGAAAAGAAATCGAAATTGCCGAACACGAAATGCCGGGTCTGATGGCCCTGCGCGAGAAGTACGGCGACAGCAAACCTCTCCGCGGTGCCCGCATTATGGGTTCGCTCCACACGACTATCCAGACCGCCGTGCTCATCGAGACCCTCGTTTATCTAGGTGCCGAAGTGCGCTGGTGCTCTTGCAATATCTACTCCACACAAGACCATGCCGCCGCTGCACTGGCCGAAGTTGGCGTGCCCGTGTTTGCCTGGAAGGGCGAAAGCCTGGAGGAATATTGGTGGTGCACGCTGCAAGCCATGAACTTCGGCGATGGCAAATGGCCCAACCTCATCGTTGACGACGGCGGCGACGCCACACTGATGATTCACCTCGGTGTCAGCGCAGAGAAGGATGCCACCGTGCTTGACACTCCCTCGGGCAGCGGCGACGAACAGGCCCTCAAAGACTTGCTCAAGAAAACCCTGAGCGCACGCCACGGAATGTGGCAGGAGATGGCCGCAGGTATGCGCGGCGTCAGCGAAGAGACGACAACGGGTGTGCACCGCCTGTATCGCATGATGGAAGATGGCGAGCTGCTCTTCCCCGCTTTCAACGTGAACGACAGCGTGACGAAATCCAAATTCGACAACCTCTACGGCTGTCGCGAAAGCCTGGCCGACGGCATCAAGCGCGCCACCGACGTGATGATTGCCGGAAAGGTCTGCGTCGTAGCAGGCTACGGCGAAGTGGGCAAGGGCTGCGCACAGAGTATGCGTTCGTATGGCGCACGTGTCATCGTGACCGAAATCGACCCCATCTGCGCACTCCAGGCTGCCATGGAGGGCTACGAAGTGCTGACTATGGAGGAAGCCGCTCCCATTGGCAACATCTTCGTGACCACTACGGGCAACATAGACGTGATTACCACCGCCCACATGCAGCAGATGCCCGATCAGGCTATCGTCTGCAACATCGGCCACTTCGACAGCGAAATCCAAGTGGAAGCCCTCAAACACTTGCCCGGCATTGAGGTGACAAACATCAAGCCGCAGGTAGATAGCTACCGCTTCCCCGACGGCCACCGAATCACCCTCTTGGCCGATGGTCGCCTCGTCAACCTTGGTTGCGCCACAGGCCATCCCTCGTTCGTTATGTCCAACTCCTTCACCAACCAGACGATTGCACAGATCGAACTCTGGCAGAAGGAATATGAAGTAGGCGTTTACCGCTTGCCCAAACATCTGGACGAAGAGGTGGCCCGCCTGCACCTCGAACGCATTGGCGTACACCTCACGAAGCTCACGCCCGAGCAGGCCGAATATATCGGCGTGCCCGTGGAAGGCCCCTACAAGGCAGAACACTACAGATATTAAACGGATTCGGGCGGGACGACAAGCGCGTTCCGCCCTTCACTTTTTATCCTACTCTCTCATGCAATCATTCCTCAAAAAGGTGCTGCCCGATGTGCTCATCGTGCTCGCCTTCCTGCTTATCGGATTCCTCTATTTCCAGACCCCGCTGTCCGAAGGCATGGTCCTAGCTGGCCATGACAACGATGCCGCCGTGGGACTGGGCCGCGATGTCACGGCCTTCCAAGAAGCCACAGGCGAAACGTCCCGCTGGACCAACAGCATCTTCAGCGGCATGCCCACCTATCAGATTTCGCCATCCTACGAGAGCACAAACAAGTTGTCGCTCCTTTCCCACATCTACACGCTGGGAATGGACGGCGTCCTCTGCTACGTGTTCGTCTACCTCTTGGGCTTCTACATCCTCATGCGAACGCTGCGCCTGCGCCCCTGGCTGTCAGCACTCGGCGCGGTGGCGTGGGCCTTCTCTTCCTACTTCTTTATCATCATCGCTGCCGGCCATATCTGGAAGGTGATGACCCTTGGATTCGTGCCGCCCACCATTGCAGGATTGATACTCTGCTATCGCGGCCGCTGGCTCTGGGGCGGAGCGGTGACGGCCCTCTTCACCGCGCTCCAGATACTGAGCAACCACATCCAGATGAGTTACTATTTCGGCTTCGTGATGCTCTGCATCGTGCTGGCCTACGGCATTGCCGCACTCGTACCAAGCAAGTCGGAGCCTGCGCCCGACGCTATCCTGCCGCGCATCAGCTTCCGCAAGTGGCTGGTGGGCACTGCCATCTTTGTGGCGGGCGGAATGGTGGGCTTATTGGCCAATGTGCCCAACCTCTACCATACCTACGACTATGCCAAGTCGACCATGCGCGGACCGGCCGAGCTCACCCCCACTCCGACTCAGGGCCAACAGGCTGCGGAGAAGCCCACCAGCACTGGCCTCGACTACGACTATATCACACAATGGAGCTACGGCGTGGACGAAACCCTCACCCTGCTGATTCCCGACTTCAAGGGCGGCGGCTCGCAGGAGAGTATGCTGACCATGCCGGCCGTTGAGGACAACGAATTGGCGCAGACCACGCTCGGCGGAGTGAATGCGGCCTTCGGCATAGGCGCAACGGACTATTCGCCCATCACATCTTCGTATTGGGGTCGCCAGCCCATGACCGTGGGTCCCGTCTATGTCGGTGCCCTCGTGTTCTTCCTCTTCCTGCTGGGCCTCTTCATCGTTCGCAGTCCGCTGAAATGGGGTTTGCTGGCCGCCACCATCATCTCCCTTCTCTTTGCATGGGGCAACGATATTCCTGCGGTGACACACTTCCTCATCGACCATTTGCCACTGTACAATAAATTCCGCACCGTCTCCTCGGCCCTGGTGATGGCAGAGTTCACCATTCCGCTGCTGGCCATGATGGCGCTGGCCGAGATACTGCGTCAGCGCGACCTCTTTGCCACCGACGTCAAGGCACGTACGGGACTCTTCGTTTCGCTCGGCTTCACCGCGGGCATCTGCTTGCTTTTCTGGTTGGCTCCGAGCCTGACAGGAAGTTGCATTACCAATACCAACGAAGAGCTCATTGAACAAACCATCGCGCCCTATAGTCAACAGCTCGGCGTGAGCGTTGACGAATTCCGCGCTGCCATCACTTCGGCCCGCCACGACATTCTCAGCGCTTCGGCCCTGCGCTCCCTGCTTATCATCCTCGTTGGCGCTGCGATGATTTTGCTTTATACGCGCTTCCAAACCATTCGCGGATGGATGCTCTGCCTCGGTCTGAGCATTGTATGCCTCGGCGATATGTGGGCTGAGAACAAGCGCTACCTCAACGATTCGAACTTTGCCGACCCAACAGAGCACGAAGGCCAGTTTGTCCAGCAGACACCGGCCGACCAAATGATTTTGGCCGACACCGACCCGCACTATCGCGTAGCCGACCTCCAAGGCATGACGACCAACAACGCCTCCTATTACCACAAAACCATCGGTGGCTATCACGCTGCCAAACTGCGCCGCTACAACGACCTGCTCGAACGCAACATCTATCCCGAGTTGAGCAAGTTTGGCGCTATGGTCAAGTATCTGTCTGAGCAGTTGGGCAAAGACTCCACGCTGGCCAACGCTGCCGATGCTCCAGCAGCCATCTCGCAAGCCCTGGCCGCCGACAGCACAAGCAATTTCCCCGTGCTCAATATGCTCAACACGAAATACGTCATCTGCAACCAAGGCGCCTTTGCCATACGCAATCCCAAGGCCAACGGCAATGCGTGGTTCGTGCAAAGCCTCCAGTTTGTCAAGGATGCCGATGGCGAAATCGCCGCTCTCCAGCAGCTCGACACGAAGCACGCTGCCGTGGCCGACGAGCGTTTCCGCAGCACCTTGGAAGGCTCTGCCCTGAGCGAGGGTACGGCACAGCTGACCCAGTATGCCCCCAACCGCCTCGCCTATACGGTGGAGAGCGACAAGGGTGGCCTCCTCGTCTTCTCGGAAATCTACTATCCGGGATGGCAAGCCACTGTTGACGGACAGCCTGCCGAACTGGGCCGCGTCAACTACGTGCTGCGCGCCATGAAGGTGGCAGCTGGCAAGCACGAGGTCGTGCTGGAGTTCCGCCCCACCAGCGTCAGCACCACCAACACCGTGGCCTACATCGCCATTGCCCTCATTCTGATTCTGCTCATCGGTGCCGCCGTTTCGGAGGTACGTCGTCAGCGCAAAGGTGATAAATAATTGACCTTTCCTGTGGATTTGTCCAGCTTACTGCGACGACTCGCCGCAGTAAGTTGGCTGTCGCGGTGAGATAACGCACCACCTAGACCATTGAGCCAGCAGCCGCAGGCTGCGTTGAAACTAGGAGACGCAGTCCCCGACTGAAACGAGAAGCCGCAAGGCTTCGTTGAAACTTGAAACTAGGTCGCGCAGCGACCGTATGAAACAGGGTCGCGCAGCGACCATTGAATCTATGCACAAGACCATTTGGCTGGCTCGCCTGCTGCTAGAACGCGGACCCCTCACACAGACCGAAATCCTTCAGGCCTGGTGCGAGGAGAACGCTCGCAATGCGCCGATGGCACGCAGCACCTTCTTCGACAACCTGCGCCGATTGCGCCAGGAGTTTGGCATCGAGGTGGTGCTTTGCGACAGCGGCTATAGCCTCGCGTCAAGTCCTGCGGACAACCAACTCATCGAACACCTGACGGGATTTTCGGCCGAAGCAAAGCGGCTGAGCCCCACCGCTCAGGCCATCCGTATGTGGCGTCCCATCATTGCCGATGCCCTCGAGCAGAAGTTGTGCATCCAAATGACCTACCGCTCGCCCTCGCGCGGCACTTACGAAACCCTCCTTGCCCCCTATTGCCTCCACACCGTGGGCGACCTCACCTATGTCGTGGGCCGCAGCAGCCGCCACCGCGAATGCCGCACCTTTGCCCTCGACCGCATTCAGTACCTCAAGCTCACGCCCTCGCACTTCAAGATTCCGAAGGATTTCAGCGAAGAGGCATATTTCTACAACAGCCTAGGCGCATACGCAGGGCCCTGTTATCAACCCGCCGAGGTCGTCCTGCGCGCGACGCCCACCTTGGCGGCCTACTTTCGCAGTCGTCCGCTTCACAACTCCCAAAGAGAAACGTCGGAGGGCGTATTCTCCTTTCACATTGCCATCACCCGCGACCTCGTGGCGCGCCTCCTGTCCTTCGGTCCCGACCTTGTCGTCTGCCGTCCCGAATCGCTTGTCGTCGAGATGAGGAGCCAGTTGCGCGAAACCCTTCGCAATTATTCATCAACCAACGTATGAAGCATACCATCCTACACCCCTTCCGCGTCCTCTGCCTCCTCCTGTTGGCAGGGCTGACCGCCGGTTGCAATTCTGGCAAGCACAAATGCGTGCTCGAAGGCGAGATTGACGGACTTGGCGAGGCCGACCTATATATATATAATGAGTCGGGCAGCATATCGGGGGTTGACACCGTTCATGTCAAGGACGGAAAGTTTACCTACGAATGCCAGATTGCCGAACCCGCCATCGCCCACCTGCTCTACCCCAATTTCTCCGAAACGCTCCTTATTATGGCGCCAGGCGACAAACTCTCCTTCACGGTCAAGGCTGCCCGCCTGGCAACGGCTAAGGTGAAGGGCAGCGAGGAGAACGAACTCCTGAGCAAATTCCGCCGCAGCATTCTCGATAAGAGCGATGCCGAAAGCCGCAAACTGGCAGCGCAATTCGTGCGCGAGAACCTGCAGACCCTTGCAGCCCAAGCGGTGTTCGGGCGCTACTTCGTACAAGCCGAAAGGCGCGATGTCAGCCTCACGCTCTCCCTGCTCGACCTCCTCAAGGCCGCCCAGCCCCACAACAAGAGCCTCAAGAGCCTCGACCTCTATCTGCGCCAGCAGTTGCAAGCATCAACGGGCCAACCCCTGCCCGATTTCAAGGCGTGCAGCCTCCGCGGCGACACCATCAGCCGTGCCTCGCTGCTGGGCAAACCGGCCGTCATCGCCTTTCTTTCCTCTTGGTCGGTGAACAGCGCCAACCAACTGCTCCACATCCAACGTATGGCCAGCGAGATGAAGGGCCGCGCACAATTCGTCATAGTCAGCCTAGACGAAGACCGCGAACAATTCAAGGACCGCTTCTTCAACGACACCGCAGCCTGCCAAATGGTATGCCCCGGAGGTGCCTTCCAGTCGCCCATCGCCCAACGGCTCGGCGTGCGCTACGTGCCAGGAAATATTCTCGTCAACGCCAAAGGCCGCATCGTGGGCCGCGATCTCGAACTCCCTGCGCTGGAGAGCGAACTCAAGAAACTGTAGCCGGGCTCGCAGGCTTTCTTCTCAACACGAATCGTAACTACTCAGGTAGCCCTTTAACTGGAAAAAGCATATTTCGCTGGGTGATAATCACTAGTAGGGAATCCGCTTGTGCGCCCCGAAGGGGCAACCTGCGCCTAGCCCAGGGCAGAGCGTAGCGGCGCCCTGGGTCGTGAATACATAATAGCGCTTTCGCCCTGCAAGGGCAAAAGAATATATAATAGAAACGCTGCTTCT
>SAMEA3663162__coassemble_402_pt1 | contig 10628 bp, 6 predicted proteins | sample SAMEA3663162__metabat2_low_PE_001 | metagenome-assembled genome bin SAMEA3663162 (sample SAMEA3663162) | pig gut metagenome | biome: pig gut; feature: pig-associated habitat; material: faeces | place: Denmark | collected 2012 | reverse complement strand
CAATCCTCTTCAATCCTATTTCAATCCTCTTCAATCCTCTAAAATCCTCTTCAATCCTCTAAAATTCTCCAAAATCCTCTGGATAAATAAAAAGCGAGGGAACTGCCCGATTGGCGCAGTTCCCTCGCTTGACTTTACTAGCATCTTTTTTTAGAGTATCTCCCTCAACTCAGGCCAACAATCTCGCCGTCCACGTAGTCAATGTGGTTGGCTTGCGGGTCGCGGGGCAGGCCAGGCATGCGGAGGATTTCGCCGGCTATGGCTACTATCATTTCTGCACCTGCGTTGAGCACAACGTCCTTGATTTGGATGCGGAAGTTCTTGGCCACACCGTATTGTTTGGCATCGGCCGAGAAGGAGAATTGCGTCTTGGCTATGCAGACGGGGAAGGCAGACATACCGTGGGCTTCGGCCAGGCGGATGCGGTTGAGGGCGGGCTTGGCGAAGTCCACACCTTCGGCACCGTAGATTTGCTGGGCCACGCGCTCAATCTTGCGCTGGATGGTGTCGTCGTCGGCATAGGTGAAGGCGAGGGGCTGCGAGGGATGCTTCTCAATGGTATCAACCACGAGTTGCGCCATCTCCACTGCGCCTTCGCCGCCCTCAGCATAGGCATTGTTGATGACGAAGGGCAGACCCAGTTCGGCCTCGCAGTGGTGGCGAAGCAGGGCCATTTCTTCGTCCGTGTCCGTAGCGAAACGATTGAACACAACGACCACACTCTGACCGAACGAGCGCAGGTTCTGCACATGGCGGTCAAGGTTTTCAAGGCCCTTGCGCAGACCTTCCATATTGGGTTCTTTGATTGCATCGAGGGCCACGCCGCCGTGCATCTTCAGGCCCTGTGCGGTGGCCACGATGACCGTGAGCGCAGGTTGCAGACCGCTCTTGCGGCAGAGGATATTGTAGAATTTCTCAGCACCGAGGTCAGCGCCGAAGCCAGCCTCCGTGATGGTGTATTCGCTATGGCTGAGGGCCATCTTGGTGGCCAGGAGCGAGGTGCAGCCGTGGGCGATGTTGGCGAAAGGTCCGCCGTGAACCACTGCGGGCGTGTTTTCGGTGGTCTGTACGAGGTTGGGCTGGATAGCGTCCTTGAGGAGGACCATAATGGAGCCTGCCACGCCCAGGTCGCGAACGGTAAAGGGCTTGCCCTCGTAGGTATAGCCCAGCAGAATATTCTCAATGCGGCGACGCAGGTCGGCCTCGTCGGCGGCCAGACAGAGGATGGCCATCAGTTCGCTGGCTGGCGTAATGTCAAAGCCCGCCTGTGTGGTCAGGCCATTGGTGGCGGGGCCCAAGCCCGTGACGATGGAGCGCAGCGAGCGGTCGTTGACGTCGAGGACGCGGCGCCAGAGGATTTCCTTCAGGCCGAAACCGTCCTTGGCGTGCTGGTAGAGGTAGTTATCGAGCAAGGCCGCAATCATGTTGTGGGCAGAAGTGATGGCGTGGAAGTCGCCCGTGAAGTGGAGATTGATTTTCTCCATCGGCAACACCTGGGCATGACCACCGCCGGCGGCACCGCCCTTCATGCCAAAGCAAGGACCGAGCGAGGGCTCGCGGAGGGCAACGACAGCCTTCTTTCCTATTTTATTGAGGCCCAGGGCCAGGCCGATGGAAACGGTCGTCTTGCCAATGCCCGCCTTGGTGGCGGTGATGGCAGTCACGAGGATGAGTTTGCCTTTGGGCTCGGAGATGAGGTGGAGGGGAAGTTTGGCAATGTGCTTGCCGTAGTGTTCAATCTCCTCGGTAGGAATCTGCATGGAGGCAGCCACTTCGTCAATATTCTTGAGCGGCGTGCTGTGGGCAATTTCTAAATCTGTCATGGGGAAACGGATATTTGTGGATTTATTTGTATCGTAAATCGGGAGTTTTGCTTACGGCGTTCTCCTACTCCGTAAGATTCGGGTAAAAAAAAAGGGGCGCAGACCAAAGTCTGGCCCCCTCTGTGATTGATTCGGCTTTGCGTTGTCCGAATTTAAGGATTATAGGTCGGCAAGTTCAATTACCTTTTCAACGGCAGCCTCAAGGCCATCGGCCTTCTTGCCACCAGCCGTAGCGAAGTGGGCAGCCCCACCGCCGCCGCCTTGAATCAGGCGAGCAGCCTCGCGCACCATCTGGCCGGCGTTCAGGCCGCGGCTTTCGATGAGGTTCTTGCTAATCATAACCGTGAGGAGCGGTTTCTCCTCAAACTGGCTGCCGATGACACAAAGCATATTCTCGGGCAACATTCCGCTGAGTTGGAAGGCGAGGTCCTTGACCGCGTCGGGGCGGATGGGCATGGGGATGACGCTCTGGATGACCTGCACGCCGTTGATATCCTTGGCGTTCTTCACCATCTTCTCGCGCAGGGTGACGATGCGCTCCTTGACGAAGTCTTCCACCTGTTTGCGCAGTCCGTCGTTCTCTTCGATGGTCTTGCGAATGGCAGCGTTGAGGTCCTTGGCATTGTTGAAGAAAGCCTGCAAGCCTTGCAGAATGTCCTCCTGGGCATAGATGCTCTCCTCGGCGGCAGCCCCGGTGATGGCTTCGATACGGCGCACGCCAGCAGCCACACTGCTTTCGCTCAGAATGCGGATAAGGCCGATGCGGCCAGTGCTCTTGGCATGACAACCGCCGCAGAACTCTACGCTGTCGGCAAACTGAATCACGCGGACGCGGTCGCCGTATTTCTCGCCGAAGAGGGCGATGGCTCCCAGGCGCTTGGCCTCTTCAATGGGCACGTCGCGGTGCTCTTGCAAGGGGATGTCCTGACGAATGCGGGCGTTGACGATGCGCTCCACTTGGCGCAACTCTTCGCGCGTCACCTTCTGGAAATGGCTGAAGTCAAAGCGCAAGTACTCGCTCGTGACGAGCGAACCCTTCTGCTCTACGTGTGCGCCCAGCACCTCGCGGAGGGCCTGGTCGAGCAGGTGGGTGGCGGTATGGTTGGCCTCGCTGGCGTGGCGGGCTTGGATATCTATTTTGGCGTGGAAGGTAGCCGCGGGATTCTCGGGCAGTTTCTTCGTGAGATGGAGCGGCAGGTTGTTCTCGCGCTTCGTATCGAAGATTTCCACGGTTTCCGTTTCGCTCACAAGCACGCCCTGGTCGCCCTGCTGTCCACCCATTTCGGCGTAGAAGGGCGTAGCGTCGAGCACCAGTTCATAGAACGTTTGCTTCTTCTGCTGCACGCGGCGGTAGCGAAGGATATGGCAGTCGTACTCCGTCTCATCCCAGCCGACGAACTTCGTTTCGCCTTCGCTGAGTACCACCCAGTCGTCGGTCTCCACGGCGGCAGCGTTGCGTGCACGATCCTTCTGCTTCTGCATCTCGGCGTTGAAGGCGGCCTCGTCAACACTCAGGCCGTTCTCGGCACAGATGAGTTCCGTCAGGTCGAAGGGGAAGCCGTACGTATCGAAGAGGGTGAAGGCTTTCGTGCCGTCCACCACGGTCTGGCCGGCCTGCTTCGTCTGGTCCATCACGCTTTCCAGCAGGTTGATACCCGTGGCCAGTGTGCGCAGGAAGGACTCTTCCTCCTCCTTCATCACGCGGCTGATGAGCTGCTGCTGACCGGGCAGTTCGGGATAAGCATGTCCCATCTCCTCGACGAGCGTGGGCAGGAGTTTGTACATAAAGGCTTCGCGCTGGCCAAGGAAGGTGTAGGCGTAGCGAACAGCGCGGCGCAGGATGCGGCGGATGACGTAGCCCGCCTTGGCGTTGGAGGGCAACTGGCCGTCGGCAATACTGAAAGCGATGGCGCGCAGGTGGTCGGCGATGACGCGCATAGCCACGTCAATCTTCTCTTCGCGACCATATTCAAAGCCGCTGAGTTCGCCAATCTTGCGAATGATGGGCTGGAATACGTCAGTATCGTAGTTGGAGTTCTTGCCCTGCATCACGCGCACCAGACGCTCGAAGCCCATTCCCGTATCTATGACCTTGGCAGGCAGGGGTTCGAGCGAGCCATCGGCTTTGCGGTTGTACTGCATGAAGACGAGGTTCCAAATTTCGATAACCTGGGGATTGTCCTTGTTGACCAATTCGGCACCGCTAAGGGCAGCCTTTTCTTCCTCGGGGCGGTCGTCGATGTGAATCTCGGAGCAAGGACCGCAGGGACCCGTGTCACCCATTTCCCAGAAGTTGTCGTGCTTGTTGCCATTGATGATATGGTCTTTGGGGAAGAATTCCTCCCAATAGCCTGCGGCTTCGTCGTCGCGGCTGAGGCCTTCCTCTTCGCTGCCCTCAAAGACCGTCACGTAGAGGTCCTTGGGATCGATTTTCAGGACGTCTACCAGGTAGGTGTAGGCCCAGCGGATGGCTTCCTTCTTGAAATAATCGCCGAAACTCCAGTTGCCCAGCATTTCGAACATCGTATGGTGGTACGTGTCGTGGCCCACTTCTTCGAGGTCGTTGTGCTTGCCCGAAACGCGGAGGCACTTCTGCGAGTCGCACTGACGGCGAGATTTGGGTTCCACATTGCCCAGAATGATGTCCTTGAACTGGTTCATTCCGGCGTTCGTAAACATAAGCGTGGGGTCATCCTTGATGACCATCGGAGCCGAAGGCACCACGAGGTGGCCCTGCTCCTCAAAGAATCGTTTGAACGATTCGCGTATTTCGTTGGCTGTCATATTTTTTTGGATGTTTTATTTTCGGCTGCGAATTTACAAAAAAATAACGAGTCCCAGCAGTTTGGCACTCGTTATTAGCGGATTTCGCGCAACCAGATGGCGGCATCGTCGCCAAGAATGTCGGACCAGGGCGTCAGGAGCACGCTGGTCTGGGGCGCAGAAGCATCGGCGGGCACGCTGCGGTCGTCATAGAGGCTGCCTGTCAACTGCGGATTGCCCCACGGTGTGCCTGCCTCGGCGATGGTGAGGGCGGCATTCTTCGTGAAATAGTGCGTGCGGGCCTCGGCTACGCTTGTGGCGTAGATGAGGGGGCCTCGCTGAACGGCTATCTGACGGACGGGGCGCGACCGCTTGGTGCTTCCCGTGGCACGGCCTGGCTCATAGGTGCGGCGGATGAAGCGCGGTGTCATCGGCAGGTCGAAGAAGACCTCGTCGCCACTGTTCCATTTTCGCGCAATCACCCAGTAGCCATTCGCCGTGGGCACATCCTCGGCGCGGCCGTTTACGTAGAGTTGCGGCAAGGGGCCTTGGGCCGTTTCGCTTCCTGCGTTGGTGCTGTTCCTCTGCCCTGGCAAATCAGCGGAACGGGCCATTCCGCCCATTTCTGCCGTTCGCACGGACTCGCTGATGACCCACTGGGGAATGCGGATGCGCAGTAGGAAATGCCGTTGGTTCATGCCGGGCGACGTGATGCGTATCTTGACACGTCCTTCGAGGGGCATCGGTGTCAGTTGGTCTATATATATATTGTACTGGTCGGTACAAATGTGGGCGCTACTATTGACAAAGAGATTCACGTATATGCCCTCGCTGTCCGTAGCGTAGATGCCGCTCATTCCGTCCACGATGGCCTGCGCCGCCACGTGCTGCTCTGCGCTCGGTTGGGGCGCAGCGCACTGATGAAGGAGGGCATTCCAGAGTGTGCGTTCGATGATGTCAAACCATTGTGCCTGCCCGTCGAAAGGGTATTGCTTCATGGCGGCATAAAGCACGTTGGCGGCTTGTGTGCCCTGCTCGTGGCTGAGATTTTCGCCGAGCGAGCCGACCACATTGAGTTGGGGCAACTGCTCGCGCTGCCAGACCTGCCGAACAGTTCGCAACTGCTTGCCCCGCGGCGGCTCATACGATGACAGCCGCGGCCGCAACCGCTCATCAACGGCCAGGGCGCGGCTCTGGATGTCGGTTCCGTCGCTCCACACCACAACGCTGTCGGCCGACACATAGCGAATCGGCTCACGCTTGCGCCCCACAGCGGGGAGCGTAAGCAGGAAGGCAGTCAGGAGAAGCGAAGCAAGGATTCTGGGCATAGGTGTGCGCGGTTATTTGTCCTTCTTGCCAAATATGGAGAAGTGAACGTAGCGTTTGGGATGGGCTTTGAGGTCGATGAGGAGGGAGTCTGCGCTCTGCAAAGTGCCGTTGAGGTTGTCGTAGACGCCGCGGTCGTTGAGAAAGAGGCCGAGGGTGTTGTCCGTGCTCGTCATCTTGCGACTCAGGTCGGTCGTCATACCGTTGAGTTGATTGACAAACTGCTGCGCATCGGCCAGCGTGCTATTGACGCTCTGCATCGTTGTCTGCACATCAACGGCAGCCAGATTGCCCGTAAGGCGTTCGGCGTTGTCGAGCGTGCGGTTGAGTTTGCCCAGGGTCACAGGCAGGTCGTTGGCCATAAGGCTGTTGAGGCGGCGCGAAGCCTGGTCGAGGTTGGCCGTGAGGCTTTCGGCGTTTTGCAAGGTATGTGCGAGCGCAGGGTCGGCCGTGAGGCGATTGAGATTCACAAGGATGGAGTCCAGTTTGGGCACGAGGGCTAGCACTTCGGGCATAGCGGTCTCCAACTGGGCCATTACGCCGTGGCTAGGTCCACCCGTGAGGGTGTCGCCGGGCACAAGATGCTGCGTCGGGTTGGGCCCCAGAATGAGATTCATCTTGACGCCGCCCATCAGTTCGCTTTCCAACTCTGCGCAAGTGCCTTTTGGCACACGCATTTCGTCGTCCAATTCCACCTGTACAACCACTTTCTCGGAGTTCTGGTAGTCATACTGAATGTCGCGAACGATACCTACGGGATAGCCGTTGGCATAGACGGGATTGGAAACGACCAATCCGCCCACGTTCTTAAACTTCACGTAGTACGTATTGCTTGACTGAAAGATGTTGATGCCTTTCAGAAAATTGACACCGATGAACACCAACACAGCAGCTGTGATGGCTGTCAAGGCAATCTTTACTTCTTTGGTCAGAATTTTCATATCTGTTCGTTTTTGTTGGTTCGAATGGTTGGTATGAGCGCATTGCCTCCTCACGGGGTGGGCTGCCGTGGGCGCCATCTACGCTTTATTTGCGATTGAGTTCCCTTGCCTTTTGCAGGTCTATGCGTTCGCCTCGCATCAGGGCGATGATGAAGCAATCGGGAAAGTATTCGGCGGCAGTACGTTGGAGGCGGCGCGCCTCGTTGTAGTCGTTGGTCGCTCCATATATATATTTATAGAGTCCCTTGTCGCGATAGGAGCGAATGGGCTTCAATCCCTTGAAGCGGGCGTCGGTCTCCGAGAGTTGGCGCTCGGCCGTGAGAATTTGCACGTGGAATGTGGGTTTTTCCTTGTCGGCTGTCGGTTTCTGCTTTTCGGCTGCTGGTTTCTGCTTCTCGGCTGCTGGTTTCTGCTTCTCGGGCTCCGCTTTTCGGTTGGCAGGCTGCTTGTCTTCGGTATTTTTATCCCGTTGTTTTTTGTCGGCTTCGGCAGGCGCGGGTTCGGGCTTGGCGGCGGGTTCGGGCTTTGTTTTCTCTCGGGGAATGGTGCGAGCGGCCGAGGCGGGCGCACCGTGCTGCTGGCGATATTTGACGAAGGCGTTGTAGAGGCTCTGGGACATCTGGCGCACGCCCGCCTCGGAAGTGAGATACTGCTCCTCGTGGGGCGTGGAGATAAAACCGAGTTCGGTCAACACGGAGGGCATCGAGGCATTGCGGAGTACGAGGAAACCGGCCTGATGCACGCCCTTGTCTTTGCGGCCTGCGTGGTGCTTGTACTGACCCTGAATGAGTCGCGCCAGTTCCACGCTCTGCTGCATGTACTGATCCTGCATCAATTCAAAGATGATGTAACTCTCCACCTTCTTGGGGTCGAAGCCTTGGTACGTTTCCTTGTAGCCTGCCTCGTAGGTGATGACACCGTTCTCGCGCTTGGCCACTTCGAGATTGGCTTGCGCGCGGGCCATACCGAGAGTATAGGTCTCCGCCCCTTGAACGGACTTGTTGTCCCCCGCCGAATTGGTGTGGATGGAGATAAAGAGGTCGGCCTTGTTCTGGTTGGCAATATCCACACGGCGTTGCAGGGGCAAGAATACATCGGTCTTGCGCGTGTAGATAACTTTCACATCGGCGCAGTTGCTTTCGACCAGTCGTCCGAAGGCCAGGGCCACGTTGAGATTGATATTCTTCTCCTTGGAGATGGTACCCACGGCACCAGGGTCGTGTCCTCCATGGCCGGCATCAATCACCAGCACAAACTTGCCCGCATCCTCGTCGGCTTGCACCGCCAGCGGGGCGCAGAGGAGGAGCAGCAGGAAGATGATGAGGGGCTTCCGAATGGGGAACTGTGGAAGTACTTTGAAGAATTTCAGACGCACATTCACGGGACAAAAATACGATTTTTCTAAGGAACGTTTCAAGATTTACAATCCGTGCAAGGGGGATTCGGCGGAATGGAATAATATTGGGGGCTTTTGGGAGAAGATTCCCGCCCCAATTATTGGGTAGAACAGAACTGGCTGTCTATCGCCAGCGCACCCATTTGAGCATTTCGCGCAGGGAGGGTTTCTTGCCATACATAAGGATGCCGACGCGATAGATGCGGGCACTGATCCACACGAAGGCCATTGAGGTGGCAAAGAGGAGACCGAGGGAGAGCACTTCTTCCCACCAGGGCACACCGAAGGGGATGCGCACCATCATGACGATGGGCGACGTGAGCGGGAATATGCTGGCCCAGAAGGCAAGCGGGCCGTTGGTGTTCTCCACGCTGTACATGGCAGCGTAGAGGCCGAACACCATGATAAGCACCACGGGCATAATGAACTGCGAACTGTCCTCCTGCGCGTTGATGCTGGCTCCGACGGCGGCAAAGAAGGAGGCGTAGAGCAGGTAACCGCCGACGAAGTAGAGCACAAACATAATGCCGAGTTCTGCGTAAGGCAGCCCCATGAGCGCGGACATTATTTCGGCGGCCTCGCCACCGCCAGCCTGCTGGGCCACAGCGGCCATCTGGGCGTCAGCGCCTGCCACAGCGGGCACGGCGGGAGCAGCCGAGAGGCCGAAGACGCTGCCGCAAACCATCAGGATAATGCTGAGCATCACGCCCCAAATGGCCAGTTGCACGAAGCCCACGAGGGCCACGCCGATAATCTTGCCCATCATCAGTTGGAAGGGTTTCACGCTCGACACCATCAGTTCGACAATGCGATTGGTCTTTTCCTCCATCACGCTCTGCATGACCATGCCGCCGTAACTCATCACAAACATATAGATGAGGAAGGTGAAGATGAAGCCCGCGGCCATGGCGATGTACGTATTGGAGGACGTCTCGTCGCCCTCGGCGTTGCGCTTCACCGTGGCTACGTGGAAATCGGTCTGTATGTCGGCAATGATGGTTTCCAGTTCGGGTATATTGTAGGCGGAAAGTTTTTCGCGGCGCACCTGTTCGCCCAGGCAGGTTTCCACATAACTCAGGAGCTCGGCCTTGACCTCGCGCGGCGAATAGATGGTGACGGCCGTGGGATTTTTGGCCAGGTCGGCGGTTATCTGCACGACGGCTTCCACCTCGCTGTCTTCGGTGTAAAATTCGTCCTTATTGTCGGCCGTGGGCACGAAGGCGTAGTTGGGCGTTGATTTGAGGCTGCCCACATAGCGGCCCGTCTTGTCAACGACCATCACGGTCTTCTGCTCGTCGCCCTGAATTGTGGCCAGCATAAGGGGAACCATGATGAGGGCCGCAAAGATGAAGGGCATCAGTATGGTCAACAGGATGAAGGACTTTTTCTTGACGCGCGTCATAAATTCGCGCTGTATGATAATCCAAATCTTGCTCATGGCGGGAAGGGGTTAAGCATTGTTGGTTTTGGGGGTCGCAGCATCGGCGCCCACGGTCTGGATAAAGATGTCGTGCATGGAGGGAACGCACTCGCGGAAGGTGCGGATGTCCACCTGCTGGGCCAGGGCGGCGATGAGGGTAGCATTGGCGGTGTCGCCCACGGCCTTCAAGCGGTAGTGGTTCAGGCCCGAACGGGTCTGTCGCTCGCACAGTTCGTAGAGCGTGGGGTTGGCCATGATTTCTCCGGGCGTCACGACTTCGTAGATGCCTGTGCGGAAACGGCTCTTCACCTCCTGCACATTGCCGCTCAGCACCACGCGCGAATGGTTGATGAGGGCGATGTCGTCGCACACCTCTTCTACGGAACTCATGTTGTGGGTGGAGAAGATGACGGTGTGGCCCTTGTCGCGCAGTTCAAGGATTTCGCGCTTGAGCAGGTCGGCATTGACGGGGTCGAAGCCCGAGAAGGGTTCGTCGAAGATGAGGAGGGGCGGCTCGTGGAGGATGGTGATGACGAACTGCACCTTCTGCTGCATACCCTTGGAGAGTTCTTCGAGTTTCTTGTCCCACCAGGGCATAATCTCAAACTTGTTGAACCAATACGTGAGGCGTTCTTTGGCCTCGGCGGCAGTGAGCCCTTTGAGGCGGGCCAGGTAGATGGCCTGCTCGCCCACTTTCATTTTCTTGTACAGCCCACGCTCTTCGGGCAGATAGCCAATGCGCGCCACGTCCTCGGGCGCAAAGGGATGGCCGTCGAAGATGACTTCGCCGCTGTCGGGGGCGGTGATACGATTGATGATGCGGATGAGGGTGGTCTTGCCCGCACCGTTGGGGCCGAGCAGTCCGAAAACTTTTCCGCGCGGCACCTGAATGCTGACATCGTCCAAAGCCACATGGTTGGCGTAGCGCTTGACTATATGAGAGGCTGTGAGAAAATACA
>SAMEA3663162__coassemble_395_pt1 | contig 10756 bp, 7 predicted proteins | sample SAMEA3663162__metabat2_low_PE_001 | metagenome-assembled genome bin SAMEA3663162 (sample SAMEA3663162) | pig gut metagenome | biome: pig gut; feature: pig-associated habitat; material: faeces | place: Denmark | collected 2012 | reverse complement strand
ATATTGGGCGTATGGCCGAGGTGAGAAATGTACCGCACCTTGCTAGCAAGGTGTGAGTACAGGGTTTGTTCTCATTGTGTAACTATTATTGTGTGTCATTTTCATGATACTCACACCAAGCAAGGTGCGGTACATTTCTTTCCAGCGCAAATTGCAATTAATAATCCACCTGAGTAGTTACCATTTCGGGTAACTACTCAGGTCGTTTATTGTTGGCTAGGGGCACTATTCAGCGTGCCCTGCAGGGGGCAACCGGCTCGTAGCCCAGGGCAGAGCGAAGCGGCGTCCTGGGTATGGTCGTCCGTCCCCAACTTTCGCCCTTGCAGAGCAAAAGCATGAGTTGCAATGAACGGAAAGAAAACGCCTCATTCCACCCTTCCGAATAATCTGCACGTAAAGATGAAAAAAATTGGGCCGCTGATACACTAAACGCACTGATTTCGCGTTAAATATATGTACATGAAGGTCCCGCAAATTCATATCCATGAAGCGTAGGGCTTCAGTCCTGCTTGGATGTCTTCACGTCCCTTGCACCGTAGGTTTTTGATTGTCATTCAGTCACGTAGCCCGCCACGCTCCTTCACGGGAAACACCTACAGCACGATAACCGCCAAAGCATAGCAAGCCAAAGATAGCACCTGTCTACAAACAATATTGCCTATGAAGCATTCTACTCCTCCCACTCACCCTAAGACCAAAACCATTGAATTTCTACAGCGTCTGGCACGCACCTACCGCCCAGAACTGGGTATCACCACCGAGATGGCAATGTGTTTGGCCCTTCAAGGGACTCACTCAAAAACGAGTTGCTAGATTTCTTGAATCTACAAAGCGCTCGCCTCAGTAAAAATCATTAACTTTGCATGGTCTGTAGCACCGTCTGTCCCACGACAGGCTGGCCACAGACCTTTTGCATTTCTTCGAGGATAGAGCAAAAGGGCCGTTGTCATTCCCCTTTGCTTCCCTCTCCCACCCTCTGAATTTCTAGAATCTACCGATAATATGAAGAAAATCCTTCTTTTAGGCTCTGGCGAACTGGGCAAGGAATTTACCATTGCCGCCCAGCGTCTGGGCATGCACGTCATCGCTTGCGATGCCTATCCCGGTGCGCCTGCCATGCAGGTGGCCGATGAGTTTGAAGTGTTTCACATGCTGGATGGCGATGCCCTCGAAGCCGCTGTAGCCAAGCATCGCCCCGACATCATAGTGCCTGAGATTGAGGCCATTCGCACCGAGAAACTTTACGGCTTCGAGGAGCAGGGCATACAAGTGACGCCCTCGGCGCGCGCCGTGAATTTCACCATGAACCGCAAGGCCATCCGTGACCTGGCGGCCAAGGAACTTGGCCTCAAGACGGCCAAGTATTTCTATGCCACGACCTACGAAGAACTGGAGGCTGCGGCGCGCGAAATCGGTTTTCCCTGCGTGGTGAAGCCGCTGATGTCGTCGTCGGGCAAGGGACAGTCGCTCGTCAAGACGGCCGAGGACCTGCCCCATGCCTGGGAATACGGTCTGAGCGGCAGCCGCGGTGACATCAAGGAACTGATTATCGAAGAATTTATCCATTTCGACAGCGAAATCACCCTCTTGACGGTCACGCAGAAGGACGGACCGACTCTCTTCTGCCCGCCCATTGGCCATGTGCAGAAGGGCGGCGACTACCGCGAGAGTTTCCAGCCCGCGCCCATCTCGCCCGAACATCTGGCCGAAGCACAACGCATGGCTGCTGCTGTGACTGAAGCACTTACGGGTGCCGGTATCTGGGGCGTTGAGTTCTTCCTGAGCCACGAGAACGGCGTCTATTTCAGCGAACTCTCCCCGCGTCCGCACGACACAGGCATGGTGACGCTCGCCGGTACGCAGAATTTCAATGAGTTTGAACTCCACCTGCGCGCAGCCGTTGGCCTGCCCATCCCCTGCATCAAGCAGATGCGCAAGGGTGCCAGCGCGGTCATTCTCTCGCCCATTGCCAGCGAGGAGGAACCCCAATATCGCGGTCTGGAACGCACTTGCGAGGAGGATGCCGACGTGAGAATCTTCGGCAAACCCACCACGCGCGTCAACCGTCGCATGGGTGTGGTCGTCTGCAACGGTCCGCTGGATGCCGACCTCAACGACCTGCGCGACAAGGCCAAACGCCTGGCTTCCTACGTCGAAGTTTTCTAGAATCGGCTTTTTAGTTTGTCAAAATAGTTGCACGGTTTTTGCTATCCGTGCAACTATTTTTTGTTTCTGATTCAGATGATTAGGCTTGTCTTTTGGATTAGAGGATGCCTTTTTTAAGGCGAAATTTCGGCGGATAAAAGATAAAGCCGCACGGGCGCACAGGAAAATGGTTGCTCTTGAGGGCTTCCTTTGGCTCTCGGCTGGGCATTTTGGAGGAGGGGAGAGGATGGGAGAGGAAGAGAGAGGATTGGAGAGGAAGAGAGATGATTGGAGAGGAGGAGAGATGATTGGAGAGGAAGAGAAGGAGGAGGCGGAGGAAGCGAGGGCGGATGGCGGAGGATGGGCGGGAGGAGGCGAGCCTTTCTTTCTCCCCATAAATGGGGATTGCGGGGCTGGAAGGAAACGGCTACCTTTGCCGCAAATTTTTGAAGCAATATTTTTTTATGAAATCACTTTCACTTTTCGCGCTGGCGGCCTTGCCCGCTGCATTGTCTGCCAGCGTTGTTGACACTTCTCGCGTTTATAACATTGAAGAGGCCGTCATTGTGGCATCGCCGAAGGAGACCACTTTTCTCAAACGGCAACCGCTCTCGGCCTCGCTCCTCGGTCAGCAGGATTTGCAGGCACTTGGTGCCACCGACATCCAGGGCCTCTCCATCGCTGTGCCCAACGTCTTTCTGCCGTCCTATGGTTCGCGCGTGACGTCGTCGGCCTACGTTCGCGGTGTCGGTTCGCGCATCGGTGCGCCAGCCGTTGGTCTTTACGTAGACAACGTGCCCTTCTCCCACCGCTCGGCCTACGATTTCAGTTTCATGGATGTGGAGCGCGTGGATGTATTGCGCGGTCCGCAGAGTACGCTCTATGGTGGCGGCACCATGGGCGGCCTCATCCGCGTCTTCACGGCCGACCCCTTCCAACATACCGGCACCGAGGTGCATCTGGGCGGTTCGACGGGCAAGGGCGGACGCGAAGCCAAGGCCGTCACTTACATTCATCCCTCCGACCGCGTGGCCCTCTCGCTGAGCGGTGTCTATACGGGTAACAATGGTTTCTATCGCAACGCTTCGATGGGGCAAAGTGCTGATGCCGAGGATGCTGCGGGCGCAAAGGTGCGCCTGGGCTACCGTCCCACGGACCGTTTGCGCCTAGACCTAACCTCTTCCTACGAATACAGCGATGAGAAGGCTTGCCCCTATTTCTTCGTTGGCACGACAACAGCACCGACCCCTGGTCGCCCCCTCGTAGGTTTGGATGAAATTGGACAGAACCGCCAGAGCCGCTACCGCCGCAGCCTGCTCAATACCTCCTTGGGCCTCACCTGGAACACTCGTCCCTTCACGCTGACCAGCATCACGGCTGTACAGCACCTGCGCGACCGCCTCTTTATGGACCAGGACTTCCTCAGTTCCGACATTTTCTCCCTGGAACAGCGCCAGCGCATGAACACCCTCACGGAGGAAATTTCCCTGAAGGGCAGCAACCGCGCCCGCTGGCAATGGGTGAGCGGTGCCTACTTCCGCCTGCAGCGCGAATATACGTCCTGCCCCGTCACCTTCCTGTCCGACGGTATGACCTTCCTCAATCGCCAGTTTGCCTCCGTCCTGCCGCAACAACCGCCTATGACGCTGGCCTTTACGGACCAGAGCCTCAACTTCACCTCCTCCATGCAAACACCCTCCACGGGGGCTGCACTCTACCACCAGAGCACAGTGCGCCTCGGAGCAGGCATTTCGGCCACGCTGGGACTGCGCGTGGAATACGACCACCGCAGCCTTGACCTCAATTCGGGCCTCAACCCCTTGGCCAACTACACCTTCGCCATGCCTTCCTTTGGCATCAACACCACGCTGACCACAGACGCCGCCGTCAATGGTCGCCTGAAGATGGACACATGGCAGGTGCTCCCGAAGTTTGCCCTCAACTACGACCACCGCTCAGGCCGCGGCAATGTCTATGTGGCCGTGAGCAAGGGCTACAGGCCCGGCGGCTACAATCTGCAATCCTATTCGGAGTTGGCACAGCAGGCTCTCCAGCGCAATATGATGCTGGGCGTGAAGGACTTCAGCCTTGCCACTATCGACCGATTGCCCCTGCCTGACGCAGTCAAGGAGCGCGCGAAGAGGGGACTTGAAACGGCTATTTCGGCCAATCTGCCAGGCGAACCAGTCATCGGCGAACTGGCCTACAAGGCCGAAGAGGCGTGGAACTACGAACTGGGCGGCCACCTGCGCTTCCTGGGCGGGGCTCTGATGGTGGACTACACGGCCTACTGCATCGAAACGAAGAACCGCCAACTCGCACGCTTTGCTGAAAGCGGACTGGGCCGCGTGACGATTAATGCGGGCCGCAGCCGCAGCATCGGTGCCGAACTCTCCTTGCACGCAGCCCTGCTTGACAACCGCCTCCGCCTGACGGGCAGTTACGGATATACGCACGCCGAACTGACGCGCCACAATCTCGGCGAGCAGAACGGACAGACCGTAGATTACTCAGGCAACCGCGTTCCCTTCGCACCCGAACACACGATGTACGCCGACGCCCTCTACCGCCAGCCGCTGAAACATTCCTTCTGGCGCGCCGTCTATGTAGGCGTAAGCACCCTTGGCGCAGGCAAAATCTACTGGGACGAAGCCAACTCCTTCTCGCAACCCTTCTACGCCCTGCTGAATGCCCGCGCTGGTCTGGAACTCTCCAAGTATGCCAACCTGGAAGTCCGCGGCCAGAATCTCACAGGCACCCGCTACGCCACCTTCTCCTTCGACAGCATGACCAACCGCTTCGAGCAGCGCGGCGCACCGCGTTACTTTGAGTTTGCCCTACGACTGAAGTTCTAGGAAAAACCAAAGAGCCACTTGAAAACACCGCACCTTGTTGGCAAGGTGCGCGTAAGAAATGCTCATTCTCATCGTAAACGAAATGTACCGCACCTTGCAGCCAGGGTGCGGTACATTGCGTTTGTTAGGAGTATTCACAGCCACGTGGGCCAGGGGGCTTTCCGCGGACTAGTAAAGCGTAAGCAGTTCGGACAGGTCGGTGATGATGTGCGTGGGAACGGATTCGTCGACCGTTTCGCGGTCCCAGCCACGGCCCTTGAGCCAGACAGTTTCGCAGCCCAGAGAGTGGGCGGGGACGATGTCCTTGCCGAAGGAGTCGCCTATTACTACACAGTCGGCAGCAGGGCAGCCTGTGGCCTCAATGCCTAGGCGATAGATGGCGGGGTCGGGCTTGCGGATGCCCACCTCGGCACTCTCAATAACGGCCTGAAAATACTCCAGGCGGTAGTCGCGGAGGATGGCCCGCACGTTGCCGTAGAAATTGCTGACGAGGACGAGGGGATAGTGCGCGGTGCAGTGCTCGAGGACGCGGCGGGAGGTCTGGAGGTTGCGCAGGACGTAGCGATTGCAATAGTCGGCGATGGCCGCAACGACTTCGGTTTGCTGCGCGGCTTCGGCCTTCCACTGGCCTGCCTCGGAGAGGTGCTGGAGTTCGAGGCGCACCTTCTGGCGGAGGACGGTGAGCATCGTATCGTCTGGCTGGATAATGGGCTGCGCGCCGAGGGTTCGCTCGCCGAAGACGTAGGCCGCGCGGAAGTCTTCCCAGTTCACTGCCGCCAATTCGCGGGCAGACTCGAGTGAAGTGCTCACGGCCTGGTAGGCTTCCCAGAGTACGTGGGACCAGTGGAGGGCGTTGGTATCGAGCGTGCCGCCGTAATCAAAGATGAGTGCTTTTGCCATAGATGTACAATAGATTAGGGAGAGGATAGACTGCTATCGCATGATGCGCTTGTTGCCCACCTTGACCAAGCCCACGCCGACGAGGACCCAAAAGAGTTCGCGGATGCGGGTGTAGAAGGAGGTGTAGATGCCGACGCCGCCTGTGGTGATGCCGAGAATCTTGACGATGATGGCTATACCGCCCTCGCGGGCTCCCAACTGCATAGGCAGGAAGAAGAGCAAATTGCCCATCAGTGAGGAGAAGGCCAATATCAAGAGGGCCTCGGCAAAGCCTATCGGCAGACCGAAGGCGTGGAGGATGAACAAGAACTCGAAGGAATTGACGACACGGGCCAGGTATTCGCAAGCCAGACTGCTCCAGAAGGCGCGCGGATGCTCGCCGAGGAGGTAGGCGGTGTCGTGATCCACCTTCTCCATAGCCTCAATCTTCTTGTCGTAGAACTTCTTCGCATGCTTCTTGACAAATGGGATATGCAGGAGACAAATGCGATAGAGTTTGACAATCAGACCGTTCTTATAGCCATAGCGGAAGACGACGAGGGCCACCAGCAGGACGACCATATAGACGGAGAAGAGAGTCCAGAGCCAGGGTTGCATCTTCTCGAAATAGAAGGCGATGAAGACGAAGATGGCCGTGGTCCACAGGCAGAAGTGCGAGAGGATGTGCATCATGGAATAAAGCACCACGCTACTCATGGCGCGCGGCGTGCCGATGTAGTGGGCCAACTCCATGACACGATAGGGACCACCACCGAAGCCGAAGGGCGTGGTGTAACTGAAGGCGAAACCCGAAACGGTGAGTTTGTAGGAATGGCGATAGGAAAGGTGCTTGTCGTGCGTGCCGTGGTTGACGATAATCTGAAAGGCCAAGGCATTGAGGGCATAGACAAAGACCCACACGCCAATGACGGCGGGCAGATAGAGGCCGGCACTGACAATGTTACGGCGAATCTGCTCGTAGCCGTCCTCAAAACTGAACGCCATCACGATGAGGGCGGCAATGCCGAAGAGGAGGAGAAAGTTTCTTAGTTTGGAACTCATGGGAACTTTTTTAGATTATTGGAAGGTGTCCAAGTCGCGGAGCAATTCGTCGCATAGGTGCTCGTGGCGACTGCGCATATAGAGATAGAGGCCCACCATCACGGTGATTTCAAACAAGGGGTAGAGCCAAGGATGGCCAATGAGGATGCTCAGGTAGAGCACGATGGCACGCGTATTGAAGGTGAGGATGTTGGCGTACTTCATCAGGGGAAGACTGCCAGCGCGGAAACGCTCGACCAGCGCGGCAGGAAGCACCTCGAAACGCTTATCAAGTGCGGCCTTGAAGGCTTGGAAGCGCGGGGTCTGCTGCTCTTGCGAGTGGGTGTAGTTGCCGTAGAAGAAGAGGAAGACCTTCCAGGCGGGCTCCTTCGTCCAACTGAGCGAACGAAACTCCTGGCGCAGGGCCTTGAAGTTGTCGAGTTCGCTGCCCGCCTTGCCCTTGAGAAAATACAGGTGGATATTGCGGTAGTAGTCGGAGAGTTGGCACTGCTTGCCGTGACAAATGAAACCCGCCACGGCGCAGAGCAACCAGATGAAGATGCCCCAATCGTAGTGCGGCAGGAAGGGGATGGGGTCGTCCATGAGACGGGCGCTGATGGCGAAATAGATGCAGAAGAACCAGACATCGCCAGCAAAACCATCGAGTATGCGGCCCCAGCGCGTCTTCTTGCCCGTCATACGCGCCAACTGGCCATCGGCACTATCGTAGAGGTTGGCCCAGACGAGCAGGAATATACCGCCGATGTTCACCCACAGGTCTTCAAAATAGAAACAGATGGCCGCGGCAATGCCCAAGAGGATGCTGAGAATCGTCACAACGTTGGGATGCACGCCCAACTTGTCAAAGAAGCGCGCCCAAAGATAGCCCAAAGGACGTGTGAAATAGATGTCCAACCACTCTTCGGTATCTTGGGACTTGAATGTTGAGGAAACTGACATGGGAGGGGAATTTATGTTATTGGATTGTTAGTCTTGAATTTTAGGAATGGCGGTCAGCAGTAAGAGGAAGTGTCCGTTGAGAGAAACAAAAACCGGTATAAACCCCAGCCTTTTCAAGGGTTATTTCTGTTTTTGTTTCATTTCAGCCTACTCCTGAGTTTCGTGTTAAGAAAATACGGGCTAAGAGGCAGTGAGCAGTTGGGCAATGGCCGTGGCAGCGGCATCAACGCAGGCACTGAAACTGGGCCAATCGTTGAAATCAATGATGGCGAAACGCCCATCGGGGCGCACGATGGCATCGCCTCCATAGACGGCAATGCCTGTGGTCTGGCTGGCCTGCTCGGCTGCAGCTTGCAGGGCCTCTGCATCAAAGGCGTAGCCGTGAGACGGGCCATTGTGGACCTCCAGTCCGTACTTGCTGAAACCGCCTGGCGACGTAGGATGCACCACGTGAAAGAAGCCTGTACCGCCTACGCCATAAAACTTCACGACATCGCCCTCGCAATGTGCCATGAGCAAGGCACGGGGAATGCCACGCTGCGAAAAGTCCGACAGGCAACGACGGAGGGTGGCAACATCGGCAGCAAAACTGACGTCGGCAGCAGACTGGGCGCACGCATCGGGACGCTTCACCCAGAGCGGCAGGCCCAAACGGCGGAGGGCGGCGTCCACCACTTCGGGCGCGGCCTGCGTCGCGCAGAGTAGGCTCTCAGGCTGCGGCACTCCTGCTTGCTGGAAACGGAGGGTTTGCCGTCCGCGGTCGTTCTCCAGCAGTGCGGCAGGCACATTGACCACCCTGACTTCCTGCAGAGCCAGCACGTTCAGGGCACGAAGCACCTCGGGATGGCGCGCCATGGAAAAAACGGCGGCACAATGCTTGGCATCAAAGGCAGCGGGCGGCCACTGGTCCTCGTTGCAGGTCTGCACCTTGTGGCCAGCCGCTTGCAAGCGTACAGCCACCCTTTCCAGGATGGCTGCATCGCGTTCTATGGAGTTGGGCGAGTATTGCGCACTGCGTCCTATACCCCAAAATACTTTTTCGGTCATGATTGGAGGAATTTTTCTGCCTTGGCAATGTCGTCGGCATGGTCAACATCAAGAATCTTCGAGAAGGGACAAGCCTGCAGGTGCAGCCCATCGGCTATCAGGCCACGCTGCAAGTTGCGCATTCGGCTTTGTCCCTCGTTCATCAAGCGTTGCAGGGTGGGCAGGGCGCGCGGTGTGAGGGCATAGATGCCACCAGAAATATAGCGGTCGCCCTGACAGGCGTCGTGGAAACCCGTGATGCGCAGCGCCTCGTCGGTACCTACGTAGAGCGGGCTCTCGTCGTCGATGAAATCCGTCACGGCCATCATGCCGTCCAGGCTTTGTGCGCTGGTGGCTTCCTTGAAGGCGCGGATGTATTCGGTAAATTCTTCTTCGCGGAAAATGGTGTCAACGGTCGTTAGGCAGAAGGGCGCGTCCTGGAGGTAGGGGCTGAGGGCGTGGAAACTGTGCATGGAACTGGGCGTGGTCTTCACGACCAAACGTATCGGCCCATACTGTCCCTCGGCGATGAGAGAGCGGACGTAGACTTCGGTTTCGGGGTGCAACTGATTGACAATAACAACCGTTTCCTCGGCTCCCTGTTGGTGGAAGATGCGCAGGAGGCGACCGATAAGCGTCTCGCCACCTACACGCACCAGGGGTTTGGGCACGCCAACGCCTTCGCGGAATAGGCGAGAGCCTTCGCCGGCTGCGAGAATAGCAAATTTCATGATTATTCTTCGGACTTGGCGGGTTGCGGAAGCGTATGACGCGAACGCTCGCTGTCCTCGCGGCGCTCGTGATAGAGTTTGGGCAGAGGATTCTGGCGCGCTTCGTCATCGCTCTGACGGTTGCGCACAATATCTACGGCTGCATAGATGGCACTGCGGAAGGAGGAGAGGTCGGCCTCACCCTTGCCTGCGATGTCGAAGGCCACGCCGTGGTCGGGCGATGTGCGAACGTAGGACAGGCCTGCGGTGAAGTTGACGCCGCAATCCATAGAGAGGGTTTTGAAGGGGATAAGGCCCTGGTCGTGGTACATGGCGAGGATGCCGTCAAACTGAGAGAACAGTCCCGCACCGAAGAAACCGTCGGGCGAGAACGGGCCGTTGCAAGGGATTCCGCTCTCAACGGCTGCGTGAACGGCTGGAGCAATCACGTTCTTCTCCTCGTCGCCCAGCATTCCGCCATCGCCGCAATGGGGATTGAGCGAAAGGACGGCAATACGCGGTGTGGACAGGAGGTAGTCGCGGCGCAGGCTGGCGTAGAACTCGCGAATGCGCTCTTCGATGCCTTCGCTGGTCAGCTGTGCGGCCACTTGGCTGACGGGGCAATGCACCGTGACGAGGGCCACGCGCATCACGTCGCTCTGGAGTATCATCAGCGGATGCTGGTTTGCGCTGCCCAGACGTTCTGCCAGAAATTCGGTGTGCCCAGCAAACTTGAAACCGGCCTCGTGCATGGACTCCTTGCAAATGGGAGCGGTCACGAGAGCATCAATCTTGCCATCGCGCAAATCTTCAACGGCGCGCTCGAGGGCTTCGAGGGCAGCGTGACCTGCTTCGGGCGTTTTCTTTCCCCATTCAACGGGCACTTCGTGGTCGAAGCAGTTAATAAGGTTCAGGCGGTCGGCCATCGCCTCTTCGGCAGCGTTGATAAAATAGAAATTGGGCTTTATGCCGAGTGCTTTGGCATGGTAGGTGGCCACCTTTGCCGCTCCATATATTATAGGAGTGCACATATCAAACATCAGGGTGTCGGCAAAACTGCGCAGGATAAGTTCGTAGCCCACACCATTGGTATCGCCGTGGGTAATACCTATTCTGAGCAGTGGGCGACTAGGTGCTTGC
>SAMEA3663162__coassemble_391_pt1 | contig 10824 bp, 10 predicted proteins | sample SAMEA3663162__metabat2_low_PE_001 | metagenome-assembled genome bin SAMEA3663162 (sample SAMEA3663162) | pig gut metagenome | biome: pig gut; feature: pig-associated habitat; material: faeces | place: Denmark | collected 2012 | reverse complement strand
TATTCATCACCCAGGGCGCCGCTTCGCTCTGCCCTGGGCTATGCGCAGGTTGCCCCTGCGGGGCGTACAGACGGCTCATTCCACCCATAATTAGCACCCAACCTATCCATTTTTTCGGGCAACAACGACCTGAGTAGTTACCTTTTTTATACCTTTGCAACTGTCGGGTATGCACTTATTTTGGTTTCATTCAGTAGCGTAGCCCACACTACGCTCCTTTATGAGAAATAAAGACCTACGCGCGGTACGATAACCTCGAATCCATGGCAAGCTAATTTATAGCACCCACCTAAAAAAACAAGAAATATGAATACGCAATACTTATCCTCCGAATCGTCACTCCAAGGTGGACGATATCGAATCGTCAGGATGCTAGGGTCTGGTGGTTTTGGCATCACCTATCTTGGCACACAGACTGGGCTTGAACGAAATATCGTCATCAAGGAATTCTTTATGACGGACTACTGCCTACGTGATGAGTACTCCAACCTGATTACCGTTCCCACAGTAAGCAATGTCGAGTTCGTGGAACGCTTTAAGGATAAATTCCTAAAGGAAGCCCGCCATATAGCCCAACTAAAGCATCCCAACATTGTGAACATCATCGATGTGTTTGAGGAGAACGGCACAGCTTACTATGTGATGGACTTTATCGAAGGAGGCTCCTTGGTCGAAAAGGTGCAGCGCGAAGGCTCTCTTCCCGAGAATGTGGCCAAGCGCTATATCCTGCAAATAGCCGATGCGCTAAACTATATTCACCAGCGATACATGAACCATTTGGATGTGAAGCCGGGGAATATCATGCTCAGTAGGAACGACAATGCCATACTGATTGATTTCGGACTATCCAAACAATACGACTCCCAAACGGGCCACCAAACCAGTACGACCCCAGTGGGCATCAGTCATGGTTATGCCCCGATGGAACAATACAAGGAAGGCGGTGTGTCCGAGTTTTCTCCTGAAACCGACATCTACTCTCTCGGAGCCACCCTCTACTATCTATTGACAGGCGCGCGCCCACCTGTTTCGCAGGAAATCAACGAAGACGGCTTGCCGCTTGACCAACTCAAGGCAAAGAATATCAGTTGGCCCACGATTTCTGCTATCATCAATGCCATGAAACCGCGCAGAAAGGAGCGCACCCACGACATAAACACATTTATCGCAGAACTGAATGCGGGCACCGAAGGAGATATTACGGGCCCTGGAAATACGGGCGCAGTAAATACGGGGCAAGGATATGCAGCCCCACGATATACGACAGACCCTGGAAATACGGGACCTGGATATACGGGCCCTGGATACACAACAGACCCGAGAAATACGGGACCTGGATATACGGGACCTGGATATACAACAGACCCAAGATATACGGGACCCGGAAATACGGGACCCGGAAATACGGGCCCAAGATATACAACAGACCCAAGAAATACGGGCTCTGGAAATACAGGCTCTGGAAATACAGGTCAAGAAACGGGTCAATGGTATCAACAAACTCCTTCGTATGGCAACCAACAAAATAAAACGGTAGTTGATGTCTTCCCACCCACACCAGATTACAATGTGAATACATCTGGAAAAAGAACAAGCAAACTTGTTATTGCCATACTATGTGGAGTAGCCGTTAGCATCTTTGGCACTGGGATTCTGCTCTCAATGTGCCAAGGTGCAAGTGAAGCAGGCAAAGACTGGGACGATACACTCTTATGCGAGGACTCTTGTGAAGTAGATAGTCTGGCGATTGATTCAGCATTATACGCCGACTCTATAGCGGCTGCCGATTCATTAGCGGCCATTGCTGAGGAGCCCAAGCCCGAGCAACAACAAAAAATCTCAACGCCGACTGAGAAAAAGGAAACAACGCCTGAGAAAAAGGAAGCAACGCCTAGGAAAACGAAGACAAGGCAATCAAGCTCTAGTACGAAATCCAGTACGACAACTCCTTCTCGTACAAAGACGACTTCCTCTAGAACAACTCCTCCCTCTCAACCAGCAGCAGTCGAAACCAATGAACCTCCAAGTAGGCAAGTAAGAAATGACTCCTATTATAATGACGGAATATCCACAAAGCCAAAAAGAAAAAACCGAGTAACACAAGACGGTATACGTTGAGCCCCTGTGGTGATTCGAGAGGGGCAACCCAGATTCTCTCCTCCTTTTGGACCAAGGAGGCTGAAAATTGAAGGTGTGTCAGAATGGTCAAGATGCATGGTGCCTAGGAAGCGGGCGCAGGGGGTGTATTGAGAGCCCAAGCCCGACGACGATAGCAACGCAGCAGATTGGCGATTCTGACACACCTCGTTTATCTCCCGCTCGGCATGAGTAACAAAAAATCCCGAAGCCACGCTGTTGAGGCTTCGGGATGTATGTTTTAGTATTGTATAAGCTGTGGAGAAGCAGATTAGTCGTGGCTAACTACTAGTCCGTAGTGGCCTACGTCGTAGCCCTCGTTGTACTTATAGGCTTTGATGAGAATCTTGTAAACCTCGGTGCTTTCTGGCGTTATGGATACTACGGCTGTGGAGGAGTCGTCGTTGTCGCGCTTCACAAGGGTCCAGTCGTCAACACCAGGTCCTGTGCTACGATATACATATACATCTATATCCTTGTAACGGCTATCGCCATATACTGCGATGGTATAGCTGTTGCCTTCATAGAGTGAGCGGATGACGGACTTCTCGTCTCTGAGGATGTCCATTTCAACGTGTACGACTTCTTCATCGTAGTCGTTCTCCAGCAGTTCGATAATTGATTGCGTTTTCGAGAGGATGGGAAGCATGGATGAACCATCATCTGCAATGGCGTTAGAACTAAAGAGAACAAGACTAAAGGCCACAAGGAGATACTTGATGCTTTTCATGGTGGTAATGTTTTTAATGGTTATTATTATGATTGTTTATGGTTATGCTAGAAAGCTTATGGGTGGGGCTTAGTAGCCCTCGGTATAGTCAACATCGTCGTTGAAGTTGTCAGACGATTCGTTGTTGCAGGTGTCAGAGATGGCGATGTCGTTGTCGTTGTCGAAATGGGCATAGTCTTGGTTGTCGGCTACTGCTTCGGCATCTCCATCGTCAATGGGCAGATGGGCGTTTTCGTCTTCTGCCACTTCTTCGGGAAAATCGCCGTAGACATCTTCGTTGAAGAAATCGGCATCTGAATTACTGGCTTCGTTGGCATCATCAACAACAGGGAGTTGGAAGGACTGGTCGAAGTCGGGATAGTCTTCGTAGATATCAGCACTCCAATCCACGGGGGTCGTTGTGATGTCCGTGTAGAGTTCATTTAATTCGGGGTCGCTATCAATGAGCGTTTGCATTTGCACTTGCTCATCAAGAGGGAGGGTGCCCTCCATATAAGCTCCCAGTTGCTCGGCCGAGACTTGGGGAGTTATCATTAGGGAAGTATCTCGCATCATTGTATTATTAAGTTATCAAGTTAGTGAACTGGGTATTCGGCTTCGATGGATTGCCTGCGACTGCTCACCTTCCAGAATTTTGAGGAATTGCTGCTTGGCCAGTCTGTGCTTGTTGTAGAAATTGTCAAGCGACATCTGGAGAAGGGCGGATGTTTCCTCAAAAGAACGATCTTCGAGATAGACGAGACGAATGATGTCTCTGTAGCGGTCGTTGGGCATCAAGCGCAGGAGTGTACTTATATCCATTGCATTGAGTGAACCTAGGTTTATCTCTAAAGAGTCATTATCGGGTAGTAATCTATCACCTTCATCGATAGAATTTTCAATAATATCTTTTTTTCGCTTGTAAAGCTGGCGACAATAGGTCTCGGCCACTATCTTTAGCCAATGGGCAAAGCGGCATCTGAAGGTGAAACTTTCAAGATAGCTTCGGTCTGTCCGTCCACGGGGAACCATGAGATAGATGTATATCTCATTGATAAACTCTATGCAATCAGAGCAGTCTGTATAATACTTATCATAGACTGCCTTGAAGAGGGGGTAGTATTGCACGTAGAATATTTGACGCGTCACCTCTGCATCGCGTGCAATAATCGCAGCTACTACTACTTGGTCTTGGTCATTCATAGTCGTTGTGGGTTCAATAGGGGTGTGGATGGTATGAGAGAGGCTATCCCTACTCCGTGTCTGAGAGAGCGAATATCATCCCAGTAGACAGGCTTCGAATCTGCATGAAAGAAGAGAATCCAGTGGCATTTCTTTCTGTTCTGCGATTGCCTTGCACTATCTTTTGATGGAGATACTATGAGGGCTAGAGGTTGTTGCTTGAAATGTGTTTCTAAGAGGTGTTTTTACCTATCTATAAAAGAAACGCATACGCCCAAACCTCTTTTTGAAGGAGGTTTGGGCTAGGGTAGGTCTTTATATGTTTGCTAGGTGTAGCGTAACATATCGTCTGTGTATTATTTCTTTTGTGTGCTATCTGCTGCCGTGGGGATGGTGCAGAGTTGGCGTACTTCTTCGGGGGTGAACTCAATGGCTATTCTGTAGTCGGAGTCTTCCTCCGCGGTGTAGATGTAACCAATGCCGCATTTGCATGCAACGAGTTTCTTACCCAGTTCATAGGAGTTGCCACCGGGCAGGAGGCTTTCGCGGTGTGCCTTGCGCGTACTGGCGGCATCGAGCTGCTGCATAAATTTGCTATCGGCCGAATATATGTAGCGTACTTGGCTATGCTCAAACTTGGCTCCTATCAGTTTCAAGCCATTTTTCATTTCCATGGGTGAGGCTTGTAGGCTCGCGTTGAGTGAATCAACATTGGCTTTAAGGCTTAAAACGCTTTCCTTTAATTCGTCTTTCTTGCTGTTGCAGGACGTGGTTATGGTGGAACAGAGAAGCAAGGAGCAAAGGCAGATTGTGAGGTTGCAGATTGTGCGCTTCATAACTGTGTGGAAATTTTGGGGTATTAAAAAAGATGTACCGCACGACACGGACGACGTGCGGTACACGTTGTGTTATTTATTTACTTCGAATTTGTACTCACCGAGCAGGTTGTTGCCCTCGTAGAAGAATACCGTGTAATGACCAGGCTCCCAGATTTTCTTCTTCATACTACCGAAAGAAGCGGTGGTGTATTGGGCTTCCTTATCTTTCTTCTGGACCTTGATGGGAGTGCTGAAAGAATAATCGGCACCATCTTCTTGAACCATCAGTTTCTTCTTGGGAGAGACAATCTTAACATTAATGGTGTAGTTGGCCACCTTGGGACCCGTCAGGTTGACAATAAAGTTGATATATTTCAGACTTTCCTTGGTGAACTGGTTGGCATCCAACACCTTCTTATTATGTGCATCTACGCCCTGGCAGACGATGGCACCTAATTGCAGTTCGCTTATATCATCCTTGGGAACAACGATTGTATCTGAAGAATCAGCAGGAGCAGGAGCAACAGCAACAGGAGCAGGAGGAACTTGCTTCACTTTCTTGATAGAGTCTGCATAAGCTTTACGGGCCTTGGTGATGGTGCTTAGATAACAAGCGAGGACGTCTGTGGAGAGGCTGTTGATATCTTTGGCATAGAACTCCTCTTGGAAGGTCACGCGTTTGTTCTTCTCGTCGATATTCACTTTTACACCATGGAATGTACGGTTTACATAAAGTGCTACAGACTGAAGGTCTGCCATGGAGTATTTACCTTCAGGAATCTTATAGTTGTTGGCGTTGAGCGTAACCTCAAGTCCTTTAGTAAGGGAGGTGTTGTTGATATAGTTGACGGTGAAGTAGAAGTAACCATCCTTGTAGTTGAGTTCTACCTTGTCGTTCTCACCGATTTCCGCGGCAGACACACCAGGGGTCTGAAGCAACATGGACTTGAGTTCCTTGACTTGCTGTTTCAGGTCGATGGCAAATACATTGGCTACCATCAGGACAGCAACGAGAGATAAAAGAGTTCTTTTCATGGTTATAGATTTTACGTTTATTATTTTGTTTGTTATATCCAGATTATTTCGCTGTTCTGAGCGACTTTCATAGGTAGAGAGTTGGGTGCGGTATGAATCTATCACCATTTAAAAAAAATATTACTATGAACTGCAAACAATCAACAGCATACGCTGCAAAGGTAATATAATTTTGCAAACATATTTAAAGTATCTATTAAAAAAACAGCAGAGGCTACGCATTTTATTATTTGCGTAGCCTCCGCTTATTTATTAGTCAGAGTTGATGTTAGATTTTTAGAGACCTAAACACAAGCGTTAAAACACCTATACTCAGAAACGCTATTCCCGCGCCAAGCATTATTGATAAACTCTCCAAGGGTTGGAAGAATGCTACTATAGACAGTATCACTCCCATCACGATGAAGAAAATGCTTACGGAGAATAAGACAATCTTGTTCTTTTCGGGGGTTGCGGGTTGGATAGGTTGCTCAACGCTACCCCAAGGATTAGGAACAGGAGAAGCAGGAGCAGGAACAGGAGAAGCAGGAGCAGGAGTTGGGGGAGGCGCAGGAGGAGTTGGCGGCACTTCCTTAGCTTTGTCGAAAAGCATCTGCTTGACCTTGGCCCAGTCCAATCTGCAATTTGCATCGGAAGCGAGGAAGATGACAGGGTCTTCGGCATCTTGCTCCACATGATAAGCCATACGATGTACGGAATTACCATTTATCAACGTTCCATTGGAACTTATATCGTGGTAGATAAAGAAGGTGCCTCCCGTGAAGGATTTCAGCTCGATATCTGCGTGATGCCTACTCACTCGGTTGGTGGGGTCGTTGATTTCTATGTCACACGCTCCTGGGTTATTGGGATCAAGGCGGCCCACTGAGATGGAGCAACCTTGGTCGGGACGGATGCGAATGGTGGACCTATCCTCGTTCTGTTCAACTACTTCTCCCTTAAGCGAGCGCAAGGCGTTGGCAAAGATAGTGCACGACTGGAATCGGCGAACCATGTTTTTGTCGGTTGCCTTGTCAAGAACCTGCTGGAGTTCTGGCTTGACATTCTTGAGGTATTTGTCAAGTTTTGGGAACGGCTGGTTGATGACGGCATCCAGCATCAGTGCCTGACTTTGGCAAGTGGGGAAGGCATGATGGCCTGTGAGCATAAAGTATAACACACAACCCAGGGCATAGATATCCGAACGATGGTCTATCGTATAGCCACTGGCTTGCTCAGGACTCATATATCCCTCAGAACCGATAACCGAACCGATGACGGTATGCGAAGAACTGGCGTTGAGGTCCTTGGCGATACCGAAATCTAGCATACACACCGAACCATCGGGACGAATCATGATATTGCTAGGCTTGATGTCGCGGTGGACCACGCCTTCGCCGTGGACGTACTGCATCACTTCGAGCACACGCAACATGATGTCGATGGCCACATCCACACTGAAGGGTTTCTGCTGAATTTGAATCTGCTGCTCAATGTTGCGTCCTTCAACGAGGTCCATGACAATATAGTACTTATCCTTGTTCATGAACGACTCGTAGGTATGTACGATGGACGGATTCTCCAAGCGGTCAAGAATGGTACGCTCCTGATTGATACGGAAGCGCATTTCCACATCTTGTGCAAATTCTGGCAAGATTTCCTTGATGGCCACAACCTTGCCTTCGGGCGTTGTAGCTTTGTAGATACGACCCATTCCACCCTCGCCAAGGGGGGTATCATCTACCTTGTATTGTGATATATACATGGTGGGGAGTCTTTGGTGAGTGGTTATAAATGAATGTTTCCTTTACTAAAGCTCTTCAGAACCTCTATTTATAATGGATTTAGGATCAGATTTCACTTCGTCTAGGACGGATGGATTCACAGTCGGTTTGTTTGCAGGCTTAGTAATTTTATCCTTGGTATTACCCTTACCATTTTTATTGTTTATAGCATTGGCAGCCTTAGAATTTTCTTGCTTCGGCTGAGGTTTGGGCGTACTTATCGTGTTTCCTTTATGAATGGTAATAGTCGTGGTGTTTGTATCGGGCTTATTCGAAGGTTTATTCTTCTTATCTACCTGTTCAATCTTTGCTGGTTCGATGGGAGTTGGTTTATCATCCTTCAGAAGGTCCAAGCACAAGTAAACGATGACGCCCACGAGCAATACAGAGATAACAGCAATACCGACAAGGAATTTCGTATTGCTGGATTTCTTGGGCTGTTCGGTCACTGGCTCTCTCCTGAATCCTGTTGGGGGCACACCCACAGCAGCAGGAGCGCTGCACTCGATAATCTGTACGGTAATATTGTCCAGACCACCGGCTTCGTTGGCCAAGTTAATCAGCTGCTCGCAACGCTGGCTGGGTGTTTTCTCGCGCTGACTGAGCACGCGCTCAATGGTAAAGTTGGGAACCATTCCGCTCAAGCCGTCGGAGCAAAGCATCAGTGTGCCGCCTGCATTGACGGGGATGGGTTCTTGACAAATGACGGGCGGTGTCATTTCTTCAATGCCGAGGGCGTTGAGGATTTCGTTCTTACGCGGATGGCACTCTGCTTCTTCGGGTGTGATTTCGCCATTGTCAACGAGCGTCTGCACGTAACTCTGGTCTTTGCTCAGCTGCTCGAGCCCCTGATTGGGGGTGTAGTAATAGATGCGGCTGTCGCCAATCCATCCATAGTAAATCAGGTCGTTCTGGATAATGGCTATCACACAGGTGGAGCCCATTCCGCCCAATTCGGGGCGGGAGGATGCACGGTGCAGGATGCCTTGGTTGGCTGCGTTGCAAGCCTTGACGATGGCTTCTTGCGGTGTTGAGAAAGTATTGTTTGTCAGGATGTCCTTAATGATGGTGACGGCCAAGTCGGAAGCCGTTGCCCCACCATTTTCGCCTCCCATACCGTCGCAAACGGCAACAACATATCCATTGGGAGAGTCAAATTCGATGAGGTTGTCTTCGTTTTGCGTGCGTGCACGTCCAACATCTGTCAACCCTGCTATCTGAATATTTTTCATTGTGTGAGTCTTTTGTTAGAGATTAAATTTGCGGAATAGCCACAAAGATGAAGAGGGTGCTTCCAACGCGTACGATGTCGTAGTTCTGGAGTTCGCCTTCGTCAAGGAGTTCTTTATTGATAAAGGTGCCGTTGCTGCTCTGCTCATCGCGGAACTTGAACTTATTGTCCACGCTTCTGTAGAGAATACTCATGTGGCGTCCAGACATCTGGTTGTCATCCGTCACTGCAATGTCGCAGGAGGCATCGCGACCCACGTAGTTGCGTCCTTCGTATATGGGGAATGCTTTGCCGAGCGGTGTGCGGTTGTAGGTGACAAGGAAGCCTACGAGTTTGCGTCCGGGAGGCACTTTGCCTGCTTGGGGAGCACCATCGGGACGGCGTATCATCGTGCGCGAAGAGTTTTCTTGGGGAACTGCACCGGCATTTGCGTTCTGATTGAGTTTGGCGGCGGCAGCGGCGGCAGCGGCCGAAATCATCGTGGCACCTACTGCATCGTTTTGTGCGCTGGCGCCTGGAGATACCATTGTGGCTCCTGCGGTGTTGGCACTGCCGATGTGGGTATGGGGTCCTGAACTGGAGGGTGCGGGGGATACAGGAGGAGCGGGAGGAGTAGCCATAGGTGGTTCGCTCTTTACTGCTGCCGAACTGATTCCTGCATTACAAATGGGGCATGTGTTGCCATATATAGCGGTATCAAATACATGTCCTTCGGGTCCGAGACATTTTACTTTTGCCATGATTCTTGTGTTTTCTTTTGTGGATTAGTAAGGGAAAGTTTTTTTGTGTATAGATGAGGGATGATACACAAATAGATTCTCTCAAAGCAGGAGTCCTGCTAGGATTCCTACTTTGACAGAATCTACTGTATCAATATTTACTATACTTTATCTTTCATATTTTGCAGTTGGGATTATGCGAAGTCGTAAACGTCAGCATCGTTGGTGAAGTCGTCACTTGCATCTGCGAAATCGTCGGGAGTGGGCTCCTCAACGGGCTCTGCGGCAGGTTCTTCAGCGGGTTCTTCCATCGATTCGTCTGGTACGGGAAGTTCCTCGTCTTCTCCAAAATCAATTTCTCCATCACCCAGGTCGTTGGAAACGTCACCACCATCACCATAACCAGGATCATTATAATCTTCGCCCAGATGATGAACTGTGGTATGGGTTGCCTGTCCGAAGTCTGACATTTTGAGGTCGTCGCCTGTGATATCAGCCACTTCGTTGGACTCAAACTGCTGGTTGCCGTTGGCATCGTAGTAGATGCGGTTAACATTGCCGTCGCCTGTAGTGTCCTGTACCACATAAGCCTTACCTTCGAGCGTTCCACTGGTCTGCGAAGCAACATAATCTCCGTCGCTATCTACAACGACTACCTGTTCGTCAACGGTCATTTCGGGTTCGGGTTCGGGTTGGGGCGCGGGTTCGGGCGCAGGTTCTTCGTAGTAGTGGTGGTGGTGAAGATGCTCTTCGGTCTCCACAACCACTTGGGTTTCCTCTGCTCCGTTGGTAGCAGCATTCAGGAGGGATTCTTCGGAAATCTCGTTGGTGTCAGCGGTTTCGCCGTTATCTGAGAGAACATGATTGGCAGCTACTGCAACTCCTGCACCGACAATTCCCATTGCACCAGCCACGGCTCCTGTCTTGAGAAGGTTGGACTTATTGACTGCACGGTCTTCCATTTCTTCGATTCTGTAGTTGTTTTCGTTCGTATTCATAACTTAAAGTTTTTTGAGGTTATTATTTTATTGTTTTTGAAGATGCTTTTGATTAGCGTTTCTGTAGGTAGAGAGTTTGCTTTATAGGAAAACTATCACCTGCTATCAATTTTTTTTATATTTTTTTTCTAGGGAGTTGTTTTACACGAAGGAGCGTAGCGGGCTACGTGACTGAATGAAACAAAAAGATATGGTGCGAGAGGCGGAAAGACATCCAAGCCAAATAGAGATAC
>SAMEA3663162__coassemble_358_pt1 | contig 11347 bp, 12 predicted proteins | sample SAMEA3663162__metabat2_low_PE_001 | metagenome-assembled genome bin SAMEA3663162 (sample SAMEA3663162) | pig gut metagenome | biome: pig gut; feature: pig-associated habitat; material: faeces | place: Denmark | collected 2012 | reverse complement strand
AAAGATACAACATTTTCGCGCGAAATGCAAATCGCTTTAACATTTCGCAACAATCCGAGAAATGTTAAAAGACGAGTTTTGCACAAGACGGGGTCTGCTGTGTGTTATATTACGAGGGCGTTTCGTTTTCTGGGTTTGCCGAGGCGGGCAAGGCGTTTGTCCGCATTGAAAAAGAGTGTACCGCACGAGCAACGTGCGGTACACTCGTATTTTCTGCTAGCGAATTACAATCCGCTGAGCCGCACAGGCAACGTGCGGTGTTTCATCCTTGCGATTTCTCTACGGCTTACGCCAAGCGGTTGTGCTCGTCGGGGAAGATGACTTGTGGTTTGAACCCTTTGGCTTCTTCTGGCTCCATCAGGGCGTAGGCCATAATGATGATTTGGTCGCCAGGGAGGAACTTGCGGGCCGCAGCACCATTGAGGCAAATGCAACCCGAATGGCGCTCGCCCGTGATGACGTAGGTTTCGATGCGTTCGCCGTTGCTGTTGTTGACCACGTGAACTTGCTCGCCAGCCATCAGTCCTGCGGCCTCCATTAGTTCCTCGTCAATCGTGATGCTACCCATATAGTGCAGGTTTGCTTCTGTGACGGTGGCACAATGGATTTTCGACTTGAGTATGTGAAGAAACATGGTGTGTGAATTGCAGATTACTTTTTGTTTAACCCTTGTAGCGGATGTTGTCAATCAATCGAACGGGGCGTACGCCGCAATAGACGGTGATACAGCCCACCACATCCGCTGTTTCCTGCCAATCGCTGATAGGCTGGAGGGTGATGCCATCAACGATTTCATAATATTCCACTTCGAGGCCGTTGATGGCGTTGAGCGTGCTGACCACGTAGTCGTGTGTCTCGGCCACGGTATGTTCTTTGGCAAAGTCCTTGCTCGCTTGGAGGATGGCATAGATATTCGTGGCCGTCTTGCGCTCGTCGGCGGTCAAGAGGGCGTTGCGGCTACTCATGGCCAGTCCGCTCTCTTCGCGAACGATGGGGCAGGGGCGCAGTTCAAGTTGGAAACCTTGGTCCGCCACCATGGCGCGGATGACGGCAATCTGCTGGAAATCCTTCTCGCCGAAATAGGCGCGGTCGGGGCGCGTCCACAGGAAGAGTTTGCTTACAATCTGGCATACGCCGTTGAAATGTCCGGGGCGCTTGCCGCCTTCCATGACAGTGTCAATGGGCGGATAACTGAACTGGCGGGTGTCGGGTTCGGGATAGGCCGCTTCAACGGTCGGAGCGAATACGATGTCCGCGCCCAGGCTCTCGAGAAGGGTGCAGTCGGCTTCCAGATTGCGGGGATAGGAGTCCAGGTCACGCTTGTCGTTAAACTGCGTGGGATTGACAAATACGCTGACCACTGTCACGTCGTTTTCGCTCACCGAGCGAGATACCAAAGAGGCGTGACCAGCATGGAGTGCGCCCATTGTGGGCACCAGACCAATGGTTTTTTGCGCTTCGCGCTCGGCAGCCAAGGCTTGGTCGAGAGCGACAGGGGTTGTGATAACTTGCATTTGTGTTGTATTTAAATACCAGGGGGAGAGGCTGTCGCGCAAAGGCTGTGGTGGCAGGTATCCCCCTAAAGGACCTGCAAAATAACAGAATAATTGTGGAATATTATCTGTTTCGCGCCTAGAAAAACGCTTCTTTTGCCTTTGGAATCCATTTTGGAGGGTATATAAAGGGCAGATTCCGAAAAAAATAGTACCTTTGCAGGTAAAATTTAAGTTCTAAAAGCATGAAAGCAAAGAAGGTATTGTTCATTACCCAGGAGATTATCCCCTATGTGCCCGAAAGCCCGTTGGCCCTAGCGGGACGCACCATTCCTCAGTCCGTACAGGAGTGTGGCCACGAGATTCGCACGTTTATGCCCCGCTGGGGAAATATCAACGAGCGCCGCAACCAGCTGCACGAGGTGATTCGTCTGTCGGGTATGAATATTATCATTGATGATACGGACCATCCACTGATTATCAAGGTGGCTTCGATTCAGTCTGCCCGTATGCAGGTGTATTTCATCGACAACGATGACTACTTCCACAAGCGTCAGATGATGTTTGATGAGAATGGTCAAGAATATACGGACAACGTGGAGCGCGCCATTTTCTACGCGCGCGGTGTGCTCGAGACGGTGAAGAAACTGCGCTGGTGTCCCGACGTGATTCATTGTCAGGGCTGGATGTCGGCCATCGCACCTTTATATATAAAGACGGCCTATCGCGAAGATCCTCCCTTTGCCAATGCCCGCGTGGTGTATAGCGATTTCAATGTCTATCCCACGACTGGATTGGGCGAGCGCTTTGCTGAGAGTTTGGCTTTCCGTGGCGCTAGCATTGACCTGCTGGAGCGTCAAGGTGTTGACCTCTCCGCGCCCGACGCATTGGGACAAATGGCAGCTGGTTTTAGCGACGGCCTCATACTGGCAGAAGGCCAAGATGCTGGTTCGCTGGCACAGTTTGCCGCTGCCCACAACATTCCTACACTGGCCAATCCCGTGGGAACTGACAAGGAGAAGGCGCAAGCCTACAGCGACTTCTACGAGCAGGTTTTCGGTATGTAGCCACTCGCTCCTGCTGTGCGCATAGAACAAACATATCTGCTTAGTTTTCAATTTCAAAAACCTAATTGAGTGAAACCTTCTCTTCAATCTCTTCTCTCCCTCGTGGCTGCGCTCGTTTTGGGTGTGGTGCTGACGGCTTGCGATGAAGATACAGCGATGATTGGTTCGGACATCATGCCTGGCAAGGACCATGTAGAGGCTACGGAATCTGTGTTTCGGTTGGCGAGCCGCTCTATCCCTGTGGATTCCGTGCGGGCCAATACAGCCAATAGTTATTTGGGTTGTATCGTAGACCCCGAAACACAGTCCAAGACCACTTGCAGCTTCTTGGCCCAGTTTCACATGACGGAGGACTACCGTTTCCCCGCCAAGGACCTCCTGCAGTGGGACGAGCAGGGAAACCCTGTGGTAGATTCTTGCGACATCCGCCTCTTCTTTGACCAGTATTACGGTGACTCGCTGGCTGTGATGAAACTCCACGTGCAGGAACTTGACACCGCACGCACGCTTCAAGAGAACGTGGCCTACTACTCCAATCTCAACCCCGAAGAGTTTATCAATCCCAGCAATACAAACCATTTCACCTATGCCTATGCGGCAAGTGACTTGGCGCGTCCTGGGGCAACCAATCCTTCTATCCTCGTGCGTCTGCCCAAGGAGTACGGCCAGTTTATCATCAAGAAGTATTACGAGAACCCCGACTTTTTCAAGAACTCCTACAATTTCATTCACCACGTCTGTCCTGGTTTCTATTTCAAGACAACGGGCAGTGTGGGCTCCATGGTCAATACGTATATCTCCACGCTTGACGTCTTCTTCAAATACAAGATGACGACCGAAGCAGGCACCGACACCCTCGTCAGTGGTATGCACCGTATGGCTGCCACCGAGGAGGTTATCCAAAGCACCAGCGTTGAAAACCGCATCCCCGATCAAATGCTTGACCCCGCCAATGAATACACCTACCTCAAGTCGCCCACAGGTATCTTTACCGAGGTGACCCTGCCCGTGGGCGATGTAGTTGCAGGCGAGCACTACAACGACACCATCAATAGCGCACAGATTATCTTCCGCTGTTTTGCTTCCGAAGCGGCAGCAGGACGCTTGCTCTCCGTGCCGCAGAATATTGTGATGGTGCGCAAGGCCGATATGTACAAGTTCTTCGAGAAGGAGAATCTCCCCGATAGCAAGACCTCCTACATCTCCGTTTACGATGCTTCGAACAATGCTTATAGCTTCGCCAATATCGGTCAGCTGCTTACCATTCTCAAAAACGAGCGCGATGCAGGTGCTGGCGTTGTCCGTACAGAGAACGAAGAGGTGCGCAATGCCAAGTACGCCCTGTGGGAAGCTACGAATCCCGATTGGAACAAGGTAATCCTCATTCCCGTTCAGGCCGACTATACTACCACAACGAATATCTATGGTGTCTCCACCAAGACCCTGCAACGCGTGCGCAATTTGATGGGTATGACCAGCGTGAAGATTGAAGGCGGTGCCAATGCAGCGCCGCAGATGAGCGTTGTCTATAGCCGCTTCAAGAAATAGGAATGTGAAGTGGACACGCCGTATATATAACTAAGATTATCAGCGCAAGGCTCTTCGCAGTGAGGCTTGCGCTGTTTCCATATATTTTCGATACGATATGAAAAAAGCCATGTTGTTTGCCGCAGGACTAGGTACGCGGCTGAAACCCCTCACCGACCATTGCCCGAAAGCCCTGGTCGAAATCGAAGGACAGCCCCTCTTGGCCCTCACGCTGGAAAGGCTGATTGCAGAAGGCTTTGAGCAGGTAGTGGTCAACGTCCACCACTTTGCTTCAATGATAAAGGAATATCTGGCCAGCCATTCCTTTGATATTGACATTCTGATTTCCGACGAGAGTGACGAACTCCTTGATACGGGAGGCGGATTGCGCAAGGCTCTTTCCCTCTTTCACGAAGACAGCGACCCCATCCTCATCCACAATGTTGACATCCTGAGCAACGCACCCTTGTCCGCGTTCTACGAATCCTGCCGTGGCGAAATGGCTGGTCTGATGGTGAGCCGCCGCCAAAGCACTCGCCATCTCCTCTTCGACGACCAACTCCGCTTGTGCGGCTGGCAGAATATGACGAACGGCCAAGTGAAATCGCCCTTCGCCGAACTCCATCCCGAAACACAGCAGCACTTTGCCTTCTCTGGCATTCATTGTGTGGATCCTCAGATAGCCCAGTATATGCAGGGCCGCCCGAGCCGTTTTCCGATAGTTGATTTCTACCTCAGCATTTGCGATAAGGTGCAGATTCAGGCCCATCCGCAGGAGAACCTCCGCCTGCTTGATGTGGGCAAACTGGATTCGTTGGACAAGGCGCGTGCTTTCCTGCGCGAAGGATAACGGCAGTACGTTTGCGGCTGTCGGTCATCGGTCATCGCAAAACAGGCATAGCATCGTGGGCCTCTGAGTGCGCACACTGCAAGTAGCCTGCAAGTTTTCAGACCGCACATACCTATATAAATCTACAAAATCTTTACCTTTGCACGAGCAGTAGATGATTTCTGACGAAGGAAAAAGGAAATCGAGACCTTGCGAACCGAAATCCTCTGCCTTCATAACGCTCCACAATATGAACGAAACTCAAAGCATACTCAATACTTCCAACTCCTACGCCATGCTTCACGGCATCTTCTTGGGCATCTGGGGCATTCTCTCCTTGGTGTTCAATGTGCTGTCCCTCACGCAGGAGTGGATGCAACTGCCTGTGATGCTTTTTACCCTTTCGTCCCCCTTCTTTGCGTGCTGGTTGACATTCCGCTTCCGCAGAGAGGTGGCACCATGTCCCACGCAGAATTTCTCCTTCACCGCAGGTTTTCTTCATACATTCTTCTGCGGTTTCTACGCTTCCCTTTGGGTGGCCCTCTTTGTTTATATTTATCTGCGCTTCTTGGATGGCGGTTACGTTTTCGACCTTTACGAGCAGCTTCTCAATGCGCCCGATTTCCAGCAAGCCCTCCGCGCCTCTGGCTCATCGGACATGTTTGAATCGGTGGGCGGCGTAAGGGAAATGATAAAACTTATGCGCGAACTGCCTCCTAGTTCCTATGCCTCCGCCTTCTTCATTTATTCGCTTCTCTTGGATCCCTTTTTTTCTCTTATTATTGGAGCCGTCAGCAGTCGCAAGGCCAGGCCGCCGCGCATGGACACTTGCCAATAATATCTCTCCGAACCGTTGATGGTTCGGCTTCTTCCAGAATTTTTCTCCGTATCTATTCCTATAATTATTAGTATCTACTCCTATATAATATGGAAAACAGAATACAAATCTCCGTTGTCATTCCTCTCTACAATGAGGATGAAAGCCTGCCCGAACTTTACGCTTGGATCAAGCGCGTCATGGCAGAGAATCATTTCACCCACGAAATTATTTTCATCAACGATGGCAGCACCGACCGCAGTTGGGCTGTCATCGAAGACTTGGCTAGCAAGGACTCCTGCGTCCATGGCATAAAGTTTCGTCGCAACTACGGTAAAAGCCCCGCCCTCTTCTGTGGTTTCCGTGCCGCCCAGGGTCAGGTGGTAATCACGATGGACGCCGACCTTCAAGATTCGCCCGACGAAATTCCCGAACTCTATCGCATGATTACCGAGGATGGTTTCGACCTCGTGTCGGGATACAAGCAGAAGCGCTATGATCCGCTCTCCAAGACCATACCTACGAAACTCTTCAACGCCACGGCGCGCAAGGTTAGCGGCATCCCCAATCTCCACGACTTTAATTGCGGCCTCAAAGCCTACCGCGTGGACGTTGTTAAGAACATAGAAGTCTATGGCGAAATGCACCGCTACATTCCCTATTTGGCAAAGAACGCTGGTTTCGACAGGATAGGCGAAAAGGTGGTTCACCACCAAGCACGCAAATTCGGCAAGACGAAGTTTGGTGGCCTCAATCGCTTTGTCAATGGCTATTTGGATTTGCTCTCCCTTTGGTTCCTCAACAGTTTTGGTCTGAAACCCATGCATGTGTTCGGTTTCCTCGGCACGATTATGTTCTTTGTAGGTTTCGTGGCTATCCTTGTGGTTGGTGGCATCAAACTTTCGGCCATCTGGAGTCATACTCCCGCGCCCCTTGTGACCGATTCCCCCTATTTCTATATCTCTCTGACCATGATGATTCTTGGAACGCAGCTTTTCTTGGCTGGTTTCTTGGGCGAACTCATCAGTCGTAATTCTGCTGGCCGCAATGACTATCAGATTGAAAAGGAAATCTAGCCGCTATCTGCTTTCTCTGTGGACGCTCCTGCTGCTCACGCTTGTGGGCGGCACTACGGCGTGCACCGAAGTTGATTGCCCGCTCGACAATGTCGTTGAGATGGGCATCGGTCTCTATGAAGCCGAAACGCAACAGGCCCTCACGCTTGCCGATACCCTCACGGTGCGCCCCGCTGGCAAGGACACGATTCTCCTCAACCGTGCCCAGAATATTTCTGTGTGCTATCTGCCTCTCCGCCAAGGCTTCGAGCGCGACACCCTCCTCCTGCGCTTCTCCAATGCAGCGGGCCAGGCGGCCACCGATACGCTCTTTGTGGGACATACCAACGCGCCGCATTTCGAATCCATTGACTGCCCCGCTTCCGTCTTCCACAAGATTACTTCTGTTGCCCACACCCAGCATCCGCTTTCCCAGATGCCGCTCACGATTGACAGTGTAGCCATTGCGAATCCAACGGTTAATTATGACAATATCCAACATCTTAAGATTTACCTGCGTAGCACTGCTCGCTAGCCTCTCGCTACCGTTGCTGGCCCAGCGTCCTGCCGCTGCTGACACCTTGTCTGCGCAGCAGGACAACCGCGTGCGTGGCATACAATACCAGTCGCGCGAGGCCGCTGCCGCAGCCATGCAGCAGGCACAGGTCCGCACGTTTGCTGGGGTCGCCATTTCGGTGGATGTGGTCGGCCCCGTGATGGCCGTTGCCTGTCCCTTTGGTTCGTACGAGGCGGCTGCGCGTTTCAATTTCAAGGAGCGTTACTTCCCGATAGCCGAGGTGGGGTGGGGCAGTAGCAACCACACCAACGAAACCACCGACCTGCACTACAAGACCAATGCCCCCTACTTTCGCATCGGCCTTGACTATAATTTCAACAAGAACCGCCTCTCGGGCAACCGCATCTTCGGTGGCCTGCGCTATGGTTTTTCGTCCTACAAGTACGACCTTGACGGCCCCGACATCATTGACCCGATTTGGGGAACCGCCACGCCCTACCATTTCCGCAATCTCAAGGCCAACGCCCATTGGGCAGAAGCCGTTTTCGGACTTGAGGCGCGCATTGTCCGCTTCTTTCATTTGGGTTGGTCCATCCGCTATCGTTTTCTCTTGAGTCAGAAGAGTGATGCGGTCGGCAAGGCGTGGTACATCCCTGGCTATGGCCGCAACAATGGCCCTTGTCTGAGCGGTACTTTCAATCTGATATTTGACATCAGTGGGAAACCTGCGGCTCATTGAAAGCCAGCGGCTTTCTAGTTTCAACGATAGTTTGGTTTCCTAGTTTCAGCAAAAGCCAGGGGGTTCCTGGTTTCAGAGAACCAACGTAGCCTTCGGCTGCCAGTTCAATAGTCCAGGGGGTGTCGTTTCTCGTTGCCCCAACAACTCCATCATCAAAAACAAGTGGCCGAGTGCCTAAAGCCAAGAATCCTCCCCAATAATATTAGCCAGCACAAGCCCATCTACCATGTTTCTCCAACTCACCATTGAATATTTCCTGCTCGGCTTGGCTCTTGCCATGGATTGTTTTTCCGTCAGTATCACTTGCGGCATTATTCAGCGGCGTATGGGTGCTCAGGTTTGGGCGATGGCTTTCCTTTTCGGATTCTTCCAGGCACTGATGCCGTTCATCGGTTGGCTGTTTGGCGATATGTTGAGCCGTGTTGCTGCCACCAACGCTTGGGTTTCCTGCGCCCTTCTCTGTTTCTTGGGCCTCAAGATGATGCGCGATGGTTACCGCAAGCAGCATGACGATGCCAACCTCGGCATAAACCCTTCGCGCCTCAAGATTCTGCTGATGCTCTCCGTGGCCACAAGCATTGATGCCCTCAGCGTTGGCTTTTCTTTCACGGGCATGGGCTTGTTGCAACTCCAACAGATTTATTATCCCTTGATTTGGATAGGATTCATGTCGTTTGTGATGACACTTTTTGGCAAATACATCGGTGTGAAAGTGGGCCGCCACATACATTTTCCTGCCGAATGGCTCGCTGGAGTGATTCTTATTTTTATTGGTCTGAAAACGGTCATCTTCTAGTTTTCTGCCTTCTTCTTTTTCCTTACCTTTCTTTTTGCGCCTTCTATCCCTATGCCTCGCAAAACCCTCAACCTTTCCCGCATTCTCTTCCTCCTTGCTCTCACGGTAGCCACCATCTGGATTATCCGCCGCCACAACCAGCCCACCCTTTGGCAGGACAACCGCGGCGAAATTTTCGGCACCTACTATCGCGTGCAATATGCTGCCAATGAGGACCTCGGCAAAGCCTTCCTTGCTGAACTTCAGGCTGTAGACAACTCCCTCTCTATGTTCAACCAGTTGAGCCTCGTCAGCCGTATCAACCGCAACGAAACGGATACCACCGACCTCCGCTTGCGTCACGTGCTCCAACTCTCCTTGGATGTTTGGCGCGCCACGGATGGGGCTTTCGATGTGACTGTTGCTCCGCTGGTCAGTGCCTGGGGCTTTGGTCTGCAACGCGCCGACAGCGTCACGCCGCAACTCATCGACAGCCTTATGCAGTTCGTTGGTTCTGCCCGCCTCACGCTTACGCCCGATGGCCGCATCCACAAGGCTGACCCGCGGCTGCAGATGGACTTCAGCGCCGTGGCCAAGGGATACGGCGTGGACTGCGTGGCCAACGTGCTTGAGCGCCATGGCATCAAGGACTATGCCGTTTGGATTGGTGGCGAGATGCGCATGAAGGGCCACAATCCCGAGGGCAAACCTTGGACCATTGGTATCCAGAACCCAAAGGACGATGCCGCCTCTGGCAAAGAAACGATGCAGACTGCTGTGCAACTGGGCGACTGCGGTCTAGCCACCAGTGGCGACTACCTGCGCTATTACGTGAAGGATGGCCGTAAGATTTCCCATACCATTGACCCGCGCACGGGCTATCCCGCCGGCCAGTCCCTGCTCTCGGCCACGGTCCGCACTGCCGATTGCGCCACTGCCGATGCCCTCGCCACGGCCTTTATGACCATGGGCACGGAGGCAGCTCTCCGCTATCTGGATGCCCATCCCGAGGTGGCAGCCTATCTCATATGCGATGAGAATGGACGGACCGTTGTCCACAAGCGCGGCGAGTGGGTGGAGGCGGAGTAAGTTGCTCGGTCGCTTTGCTCCCTCGTTTGGGTCGCTGCGCGACCTAGTTTCAACGCAGCCTTTGGCTGCTAGTTTCAGGGAATCCCTTCGGGCTTCCTGTTTCAACGCAGCCTTTGGCTGCTAGCTCGATAGTCTTGCTTTTTCTAACACTAATATTGCGAATTATCCGAATGCAATGAATGCCGCGGCCTTGGTCAACATTCGTGTAATTCGTGGTGGAAAGAGATAAGCACACTCCATTGCATTCGATAAATTAGTTAGATTCGTGTTAAAAAAAGAACTCAGCGCACGCATCCTCCCCAACCAGTAGAACAAAGTTACACACAAGATGATTCCAGGTGAAAACTTCTTCCCGCGCCTTCTCCAACTGCCGCTCTTCCAGGGTATTGGCCGCGGCGATTTCTGGGAGATTGCCGAGTTGGTACGCATTGCTTTCCATCGTTTGGAGGCGGGCAAGGTGCTTGTTCGCGAGGGCGACCCGTGTCGTTCTCTGATATTCGTTATGCGCGGTACGCTCTGCGCCCAGCGTTCCGACGACCGCCATCGCTATACCTTCCTTGAATACCTCAACCAGCCGATGGTTGTCCAGGCCGAATGCCTCTTCGGTCTGTCCACACAATATACGCGCACCTTCACCGTGACCGAAGATATCCAATATTTCGAGATTAAAAAGGAGGACGTGCGCGATGTCCTTTTCGACTACGAAACCTTCCGCATTAACTATCTCAACCTCCTTAGCCGCTATACGCAATATACTTCCCGCCGTTTGTGGAGGTGCCAACCAGACAGCATCATCGAACGCTTCAACCAGTTCGTCCAAGCCCGCTCCATGTACCCCGCAGGCCGCAAGGAACTCCTGATTCGCATGGAGGACCTGGCCGAAGAACTCCTCACCACCCGCCTCCGCGTCTCCGAAAGTCTCCACCAATTACAATCCCAAGGCTTAGTCCTCACCCACCGAGGAAGAATAGAGATTCCTGCTTTGGAGAAGATGGTGGGGAATTAGGATTGGTTGGGGGGAAGACCCGAATAGGAATCAAGATAACAAGCCCGCATAGTGCGCGGAGTTGGAAGTACGCGGGGCAACCTGCGCCTAGCATGGCAGAGCGAAGCGGCGCTCTGGGCTGGGTGCAGGTTGCCCCTGTCAAGGCGTTCACGTCTGTATGTTATAGAGAAGGAATTATTTTTCAAAGAGAACGAACATCGTACACACGACACAAACTTAGAGCAAGCAAGGTGTGGTACATTTTTCACCTATGCGAACTGGTAACTACTCAGGTGGCTCCAGATAGCGAGTCAACGTGTGGCACTGCGGTGTGCGTTGTTTCTTTAAACACGAATCTTTCTAATCTTACTAATCGCGCGGGGTAGAACCTCCAAGTGGGCGTGTTAAAGAAACACGAATCGAATTGTTTCCTTGTTGGAGGTTAACCCCGCGC
>SAMEA3663162__coassemble_342_pt1 | contig 11555 bp, 11 predicted proteins | sample SAMEA3663162__metabat2_low_PE_001 | metagenome-assembled genome bin SAMEA3663162 (sample SAMEA3663162) | pig gut metagenome | biome: pig gut; feature: pig-associated habitat; material: faeces | place: Denmark | collected 2012 | reverse complement strand
AAGGCCACGCCCGCCGTGATAAACCAACCGCCGATGACGGTCAGCACACCCGTGATGCGGAATACCGCACTCTCGCGGCTCCAAGCACGGTCGGCCAGCGACGAACCCATCGACACCATGAAGGTGACGTACGTGGTTGAGAGGGGAAGTTTCAACGAGGTACCGAGAGCAATCAGCAGCGCAGCCACTACGAGATTGACCGAAGCGCGCACCAAGTCGTAGGCTGCTCCCTCGGCCTCGGGCTGAGACTCGCCGTGGAAACGACCGTCCACCCAACTGCGCACGGCGGCAGGTGTCCAGCGCACCACGTTCTCGCCCACGGCATTGCCCCAGCGCACCAGGCTACGGGCCACACGCGAGGAACCAAACATCTCCTCGCCCTCGCCGCTGCGCGCCAAGCCTACCTCGGTCTTGACCACATTGTGCGCCTTCTTCGAGGTGGCCAGCGAAACGACCATAATCACGCCTGCGGCAATCAGAAAGACAAGGGGCGTAGTGGCGGGCCCATTGAGCGACTCCATCGTAAAGGCCGCGGGGTCTGCACCTCCTGCATTCGAAAACTCACTGAACGAAGAGAAACCCGCCAAGGGCACACCGATGAAGTTCACCAGGTCGTTGCCAGCAAAGGCCGTGGCCAGCGCAAACGTGCCCGAAAGCACCACCACGCGAAATACATTGACCCTCAGCGCATGAAGCACCTGCATCAACAGCGTGAAGAAAACGAACGTGCAGCCCAGCACCACCCACACATTCGTGTCTATCCAATCCTTCACCTCGGGGGTCATGAAGGAGAGGTGCTTGAGGCCCTTGAACAGCATGAAATAGACAATGGCGGTGATGGCCAGACCACCAAACAGGCCCACCTTGCGGCTCAAACGGCCATCGCGATAATGGAACGTGAACACCAGGCGCGCCAACCACTGAATGAACGCACCAAAGACGAACGCCACGGCAACACTCAAGAAAATGGCCAGAATCACCTGCAACGCCTTGTCCGTATTCATATAGTCGCCAAAGGCCGCGGCTGTCGGCGCATCCTGCATCTTGAGCAGCGTCAGGGCGAAGGTGGCTCCCAAGAGTTCGAAAACCATCGACACGGTTGTGGAGGTGGGCATACCGAGCGTATTGAAAACGTCAAGCAGCACAATGTCGGTCACCATCACAGCCACAAAGATGCACATGATTTCATCGAAGTGGAACATCTCGGGACGGAAAATGCCGTGGCGCGCAATGTCCATCATGCCATCGCTCATCACGGCACCGCAGAATACGCCCAAGGCTGCCACGCACACAATGGTGCGAAAACGCGCCACCTTGGACCCAATCGCCGAATTCAAGAAATTCACAGCATCATTGCTCACGCCCACCCAAAGGTCGAAGGCGGCAAGCACAAACAGGAATATAACCATTCCCAGATAAATCCATTCCATATAATATAAGGTGTTAATACGTTTGCCGGTGCAAAGGTGCAAGGATGTTGTGACTGGGATGTTACAAGCCTGTTACATTCCTGTGAAGGGGCCACAGCGAAGCGGGAGGGCCACAGCGAAAAGGAAATACTAACTACTTAGGCCGACCATTGCAGGTCAAAGGTTGCCCCCTTCGGCCTGCAATGAGCCACCTGCGTAGTTACCACAATCACCTAAAATGAAATCTAAATATCTTTTTGCACTTGTCGTTATGTTCTTAATGATGGTTGGATGTCAATCGAATACAGAACAATGACCTTGGTGGACGATGAGGCTTTGGATGTTTCGTGTTTGCATCTTGGGAAGTGGCGGTCCCCACACCTTCACACAATATTAACAACCCCAGCCTCGCTTCTTCCCGAAACTATTCGTAATATTGCAGCGTCAACGAATGGGGTGGCGGCTCCACCCTTGCAAAACACTTTCCTATGAACGAATCTCGAATACTTGTAGTGGACGACGAACCCGACCTGCGCGAAATTCTGCAATTCAATCTGGAGCAGGCGGGCTACCAAGTAGATACCGCTGAATCGGCGGAGGCAGCCTTGCAGGTGCTCACGCCGCAGCACGCCCTATTGCTGCTTGATGTGATGATGGGCGGTATGTCGGGCTTCCAACTGGCAGAACTGCTCCGCCGCCAGCACAACGATATCCCTATTATCTTCCTGACGGCCAAGGATACGGAGAGCGACCTGCTGAAGGGCTTTCAGACGGGAGCCGACGACTATATCGCCAAGCCCTTCTCGCTCCACGAAGTGCTGGCCCGCGTCAAGGCTGTGTTGCACCGGCACGAGCGTAAGGCGACTCCAAACGAAACAACGATGGAAACGGCACAAACCATCCATTCGGGCGGCATCCTGGCGGACCTCCTGCGCAAGGTGGTCCTTGTCAACGGCGAAGAGGTGCGCCTCTCGCCCAAGGAGCTGGGCATCCTCTGCCTGCTGCTGCGCCACCCAGGCCGCGTCTTTTCGCGCGAGGAGATTCTGGCGCAGGTGTGGCGCGGCGAGAGTTATGTGCTCGACCGAACGGTGGACGTACACATTGCCCGCATCCGCCGTAAACTGGGCAACGAGGGCATGCGCCTGACCAATCGCCAAGGCTATGGCTATTGCCTGGAGGCTTAGCGGTCGCTTCGCGAGCTAGTTTCAACTGAAGCCTGCGGCTTCCTGGTTTCAGTCGGGGACTGCGTCCCCTAGTTTCAACGCAGCCTGCGGCTGCTAGCTCGATAGTATTGACTAGATGCTTTAGATTTTCTAGATATTCTAGATATTCTAGATATTCTAGATTTTCCAGATTTTCCAGATGCTCCGCCACAACTCCTAACTCCTAACTCCTAACTAAAAACCCCGCCTCCCATGAAATATCGTACGAAACTTCTGCTGAACTTCACGGCAGTATTTGTCGTATTTGCCGTGGTGCTGATGGTTTTCCAGCACCACCGCGAAGTAGTCTATCGCGAGCAACTCATGGCGGCCCGCCTGCGCAGTTATGCCGACATCGTGGCCGTGCAGCATCGCACTGGTGGCGACTCTGCGCTTGTGGCCACGCCCGAAATGCGCACCACCATCATCACACGAACGGGACAGGTGGTCTATGAATCGGATAGTTTGGCCCTCCTCGCGCCATCCAACCACAACTCGCGCCCCGAGGTGCGCCAGGCATGGCAAACGGGCGAGAGTTATGACGTGCGGCAAAGCGAAACGGTCAAGCGGCCCTACTTCTACTTCGCTAAAAACTATGGCAACTTCCAAGTGCGTGTGGCCCTGCCCTACGATGAAGACGTGCGCGACTATATGCGCCCCGAGAATATCTTCACCATATTCGTGCTCCTGCTCTTCCCCGTTGTCATTGTGCTCCTGCTCTACCTCTCCGACCGATTCGGCAAGGCCATCGCGGGTCTGCGTCAGTTTATTGAATCAGCCAATCGCGGCCTCATTGACTACGATCACATACACTTCCCGAAGACGGAACTGGGCGACATCGGTAGCGCCATCCTTGATAAATATCGCCAACTAGAGGACAGCAACAAAATCATCGCTATGGAGCGCGAACGCCTGGCCCTCCACTTCCTCTACTTCGAAGGCGGCATCGCCATCTTCTCGCCCGAGCGCCGAAAGCTACTGGCCAACGCCACCTTCCTGCAATACGTCAACGCTATTCTCGACAACCCTACACCTAATCTTGACCGTATCTGGGAGACGGAAACCTTCCGCCCCGTCATCGACTTCCTCAATGCGCGTACGCCCTCACCGCAGTCGGATCTCAGCGCAGTAGGTTCGGTGTTCCGCTATACAGTGCGCGCGGGCAGCGCAAGTTATGCCATCCAGGTGTTGGTGTATGGCGAAGGAAGTTTCGAACTAACCCTGACGGACGTGACACAGGCGGAGAAAACGCGCACGCTCAAGCAGCAAATGAGCAATAATATCACTCACGAACTGCGCACGCCCGTCAGCAGCATCCGCGGCTATCTAGAAACACTGCTCACGGGTCCCACGCTCTCGCCCGACAGGCAACGCGTCTTCCTAGAGCGCACCTACGCACAGGCCGTGCGACTGAGCGACCTGATTCGCGATGTGGCACTCATCTCCAAGGCGGAAGAGGCTCCCGACACCCTGCCGCGTGAACTGGTGAACCTAAGCGACCTCGCGGCGGAGGTCATCGAAGAACTGACCCCTGCGGCGCAAAAAGCGGGAATGCACATAGAGGCTCGCATCCCCGACGAAGCGGAAGTGAACGGCAACTATTCTCTGCTCTACGCCGTTCTGCGCAATCTGATGGAGAACTCCATTCGCTACGCTGGACAGGGCGCAGAAATGGTCATTGAATGCTATCGCCACGAATCCGCTACACTCTTCTTTCGCTACTACGACACGGGCGTGGGCGTGCCCGAGCAGCACCTGCCCCGCCTCTTCGAACGCTTCTACCGCGTCAGCGAGGGCCGTACCCGCGAGGCTGGCGGAACGGGGCTCGGGCTCAGCATCGTGCGCAATGCAGTGCATATGCACGGCGGCACTATCTCGGTGCGCAATCGCAAAGGCGGCGGCCTGGAGTTCCTCTTCACGCTCCACGAATAGCAACACGTGCGAGGGCCGCAGGCTTCGCCCCTTTCAAAACGATGAATGCCACGAATGTGGAAGGCAATTCCTTCTTCACATTCGTGGCATTCATCGTTTTGTGTAGGTTTGCGAAAATCTGGCAAGGGCGAGCGCGCGTCAGGGCAACTGCAACGCTTCGAGTATCGCCTGCATCTGATTGACAACGCGCGGCTGCTCATCGGCCACATTGTGCTGCTGAGCGACGTCGCGGCGCACGGAGTAGAGTTGTGGGCCTTCGCTGCAACCTGTCTCAATAATAGGGCCCCAGGGAATAATGGCGGGGCCTGGCTTTGGCGCGATATAGGTCCACTGCTGCGTACGCAGGATGTGGGAATGCAGATGGCCTGTCTTGAACGCCCAGTCGCGGCCCTTGCGCTCGCGACCCATCCAAGCGGCGAGATAGGGTTGGCTGTCGGGAGCGGCACCTGCGGGCACGGGGATGCCGAGAAGTTGCGCCATAGTGGCTGTGAGGTCCACCTGCGAGAGGAGGGCATTGCTCACGTGCCCGCGGCGAACGCGCGCTGTGCCGCATACGATCAGGGGTACCACGCTGCCGGCCTCGAACGAACTATACTTGCCGCCGCGGAAGGGACCGCCAGGACGGTGGTCGCCCACCAATTCAACGGCCCTATCGTCGTAGCCATCGTCCAACACAGGGCCGTTGTCGCTCGTGAGGATGATAATGGTGTTGTCGGCCAAGCCTTCGGCGCGGAGGGCATCGGTAATCTGGCGCACCGTTGCATCGAATTGCAGGATGGCTTCGCCGCGTAGGCCCATCGGACTCTTGCCGCGAAAACGCTCGTGAGGCATTCGCGGCACATGGACATCGTTCGTGCAGAAGTACATGAAGAAGGGCGATTCGCGGTGTTCGTGGATGTAGCGAACGGCATGCGCAGCAATGGAGTCGGCAATGTCTTCATCGCGCCACAGGGCTCGTCCGCCGCCTTTCATATAGCCAATGCGCCCAATGCCTCCCACGATAGCCTGGTCGTGCCCGTGGCTGGACCGCTGTTTGGTGAGGAGTTCAGGATGTGTACGCCCCGTGGGTTCGCCGGGGAAGTTGCGCTGATAATCCACGTAGATAGGAGCCGCGGCATCGTAGTTGGCCACGCGCCCATTCTCAATATAGACGCAGGGCACGCGGTCGGCCGTGGCGGCCATAATATAATGGTAGTCGAAACCAAGGTCGGCGGGCGTCTGGTCCAACTGCCCGTTCCAATCTTGCTCGGCTGTGCGACTGCCCAGGCCGAGGTGCCACTTGCCAAAGGCTGCCGTGTGGTAGCCAGCGGCATGAAAGGCATCGGCCACGGTATAGCGCTCGGGCGGGATAATCATCCCCGCATTGCCGGCGGCCACATCTGTTCCCCGTCGCCGCAGGGGGTATTCGCCCGTGAGCAATCCGTAGCGCGAGGGGGTGCTCGTGGCGGCGCAGGCATGGGCATTGGTGAAGCGGGTGCCACAGCGCGCCAGGCTGTCAATGGTCGGCGTCTGCACACGGGTGGCTCCATAGCACGACAGGTCGCCATAGCCGAGGTCGTCGGCCAAGATGACGATGACGTTGGGCCGCCCGTCGCGCGTAGCAGTGGCCTGCCCGTGGCCCGCAAAGGCAGGCAGGGCAGCGGAGGCGGTGGCCAGAGTGGCCAGGGTGAGGGATTTCTTCATGGATAAGCGGAAGGGGACTGACGAGATTTCGCAGCGAAGAAAGTTTCGGGGAACTATTCCCCAGCAGCGGTGAATACGGCCTTGAATGCCTTGGGGCAGGGGGTCTCGAAACTGAGGTGCTCGCCCGTAATCGGGTGGTAGAAATTCAGGCGATAGGCATGGAGGGCCAGACGGCCTATGGGATTGTCGCCGTTGCCGTACTTGATGTCGCCGCAGACGGGATGCCCGAGGTCCTGCATGTGCACGCGGATTTGGTTCTTGCGACCTGTGTCGAGTTTGAGTTCCACAAGGGAATGCTCGGGGCCTATGCGGAGTGTGCGGAAATGGGTGCGCGCAAACTTGCCGCCGTTGTCGGTGGGCGAGGAATAGGTGAAGAATGCTTTGTTGTCCTTGAGCCAACTCTCCACTGTGCCTTCGCGTTCCTCCATCTGGCCCGAAACGAGGGCGAGGTAGCGGCGGTCGGTCACAATCTCGCGCCAGTTGTGTTCGAGAATCTGCTCGGCCTCAATCGTCTTGGCATAGACGAGCAGGCCCGACGTGTCGCGGTCGAGGCGGTGAACGACATGGGCCGTGACCCCTTGGTGGGATTTTCTCAGGTAGTCGTCAATGACGGTCTTGACGGAGTAGGCGTGGTGCGAAGAAGCCATAGAGAGAATGCCCACGCCCTTTTCGATGACGATGATATAGGCATCCTCATAGACGAGGCGCACATGCTTGTTTTGCAGCGTGGGCCCAGATTTTCGCTTACTGATTTCGACGCGGTCGCCAGGGTTCAGGGGGAAGTCGTGCTGGCTACGGTTCTTGCCGTTGACGGTCACACCGCCGCCTGCCAGGATAGCCTTGGCTTTGTTGCGGCTGATGCCGTCGAGGGCCTTCATGATAAAAAAAAGCAACTCTGCCGGTTCCTTCACTTGGAAACCGGTAGAGTGCGGCTTATTCGGATTTGTCACTATATATTATAGGTATAGGCGGACGCGCCGCGCCCATCGTAGGGGGGCAAGGACGTCCACGAAGTTCAACGTCTTTTTCTCCTGCCGCCAAAGAGCACCCGCAGCATCTTGTAGCCTGTCCAGAAACCATCAAACACGGCGTAGGCGGTGCTGGCATGGCGAATGAGGTTCTGCACCTTGTTGTTGGTGGGCGCAGGTGGGGCAAAGATTTCATGGTAATGGGCGCGCAGACCTTGGCGACGCTTGGCCAGTTCCGCACGGAGCGCATCGGTGTGCGCCTGTATGGACTCGAGGGTATAGGGTTCGTTCATATCATTCCCTCCAATCGTTAGTGGTTTCTGCGTTGCCCGAGGCGGTCGGCTGGTTGTCCTTCTTGAGGAACAGATGACCGATGAAGCGGGCCATGGGCAGGTAGATAAGGCGCCTCCTCAGCAGATAGACCATTGCGGCAATCACCAAGTAGGCCCCGCCCACGATGAGGTAGGCCGCCGACTCGCTGTGCAGCCACTCGTGGAGCGCCTGCACCAGGCTGAACGACAAGAACAGGAATGCCACAGCCACAACCATCAGCACGATGACGCCCAAACACAGCGCAGACAACAATTGAATGGCCTTGGCCGTCAAGTCGTAGCGAGCCAACTCCAGTCGCAGGTCCACGTACTCGCGCACCTCGCGCACGAGATGGGTAAGTTCGGCAATTTTTTCGTCAGAGGAGAACATGAGGATTCGGTATCGGAATTTGTAGAGGTAGGTTCTATAAATTGGCTTGCGATGAGTTTTCGGCTATCGTGCCGTAGATTTTGTTTTTCATAAAGGAGCTAGCAGGCTACGTGAATTCAGTGAAAAACAATAAGATACGGTGCGAGAGGCGTGAAGACATTCAAGCAGAATAGAAACCTTACCTTCCATTGAAACTAAGTTATAGAACCTACCTAGATTCACAATGATGGCGCACGGCCGCCCTTGGGTCGCCAAACGCCCACTGTATAAAAGGGACAGACGAGTAAACAATGGTATCCTCTAGGGCGTGCTCACGCGCGCAGAGCCTTCCCGTTGTTTACTCGTCCACTTGCTTGCGCACCCATCAGGTGGCGGATCTGTTACTTGAGTTCGTCGATGTCGTCAACGAGGTCCTGCATTTCCTCACGGCTCAGCTTGATGCCTCTCTTGCGGAGAGCCTCAGCGATTTTGCTACGAGTCTCAGCACCCTTCTCGGGAGCAAAGAGCAGACCACAAGCAGCGCCTACTGCGGCACCGCCCAAAAATGCGGCTAGGAAGTTAATTGCTTTCATATTCTTCTTAATTAAAAAGTGGTACATGCTTTCTTGCCCTCAAAGATAAGCATTTCCAAAAGAACACAGCGCATACTAACCCGTTTTTTTGCAAGAATCGGAGAAAAAAAAGGAAATACAGGGTAGTTAGTACAGATTAACGCGCGAGAATTTCGTCATCCAAGAAAACCTTTGTACTTTTGCGCTATATTTACTATGCTCTAATACAGCCAATAATCCAACAAAAAATATTTTCATTATGAAGAAAACTCTCTTTCTGGGCGTGGCCCTCTGTTCACTGGTAGTAATGACTGGTTGTAAATCGAAAGACAGCGCCTATCGCGAAGCTTACGAGCGCGCAATGAGCCAAGAGACCACAACCACCGAGCCCACCACACCCGTGGTAGTCACTCCCGTACCCGAAGAAAAGGTGAACGTAACGCCTGTTACGCCTGTTCAGAACCAGAACTCAAATGCAGGTGCCAACGACAGAGATGTACGCACCATCGACGGCGACATCTCGCTCGTGGCTGGCGAACCCCTCAAAACCTACAGCGTAGTAGTAGGCAGCTTCGTAGGCAAGACGAATGCCGAGGGCCTCTGCAACACACTCCGCAACAAGGGTTACAACGCACGCGTGGTTAAAACGAGCGAAACCATCAAGGGACAAACGGGCTGGTACCGCGTTATCGCCTCTTCCTACGATGACAAGGGTTCCGCAGTTTCCTCACGTGACCAACTCAAAGCCGCCTACCAAGGCGCTTGGCTGCTCTACAGAAAGTAATGTCCCCCGACATATACATATATATATAAGGTGTAATCCTTACGAACACGATTCCCTGGCTCGCCCACGCGAACCAGGGATTTTTTTCGCTTCGCAGCATTGATCAAGAGCCAGGCTAGCACATAAGGCTGGTCCTACCTTTGCTTATACAAAGATAATACATTTTTTCATTAATGCAACGTAGCCAGTGGTCTCATAAAGGAAAATTCTATTTGAAATATTGGATATCATTTTTTATCGGTGCTACGAAGCTTGTCAGATGATCATTCGTTCTTTTCTCTATCCTTAATAATTTCTTCCATGTTCTCCATCGCCCATTTAATTATGTTTTCCACTAAAGGAAGGAACGATAGGGCACGAGGAGTAAGAGAGTATACCACACGAGGGGGAACTTCGGGAAATACCTCGCGAGTGACGAAGCCATCCACTTCGAGTGTGCGAAGCGTCTGAGTGAGAGACTTCTGAGAGATGTCGGGAATCTGACGTTGCAGTTCCTTGAAACGCACAGGCTCCCTGTGCTGCAGGCTGTACAGCACAAGGAGCGACCATTTGTCACCCACACGCGACAGGACGTTGCGGATAGGACAATCGGGAAATAAAGCGTCTCTTAATTCTTTATTCTTCTGATTATTCATTATTTATTTAATGGGATGATGTTTGCATCGTCCATAAAACTGGTGATTGGCTTTGCCTCGTACTGGATGCACATCATCACCATTTCATTGTCAGAAGTGTTACGCAAAGCACGTACGCCAGCAGGAGCCACACGGATGACAGAGCCTTCGCTTACGGCCATCTTCTCGCCATCTACTTCATACTCGCCCTTGCCCGAGATGATTACATAAACCTCTTCGTGGGTTTTGTGTGAGTGGAGGAAAGGCGCATCTTCTCCAGCAGCCAGACACTGCAACGATACTTCTGCACCTGTCATACCGAGTTCCTGGCCAAGGAAAATCTTACCTTCCACGTTCTGCCAACCATTGAGGTTCTTGATTGCATAATTCTTCATAATGTACTGTTGTTTTAAGTAAAAACTTGTTGATTTTGCGAGTGCAAAGTTACCGAAATTCTTTGGGTTACGCAAGAAGGCACTTTTAATTGCCTTGGTTACCAAAAGGTTTGAATTGGTCATTTCAGATGCTTATAAATTTGACTTTAAATTATTTTAATATAGTACATACTGCCTTTTACTGATTATTCTTCAACCAATCCACACGACGCTGATCAGGGAGGTGCTTCACCTTGAAGTCAGAGAATTTTGCCTTGAAGCCTTCGCCATCAGGACAAGCTGCAAATGGTCCTACTTGGAGCGGACAGTTGTCCTGCATCCAAAGGGTACGCATCATGGTGTATTCCTTATCATCGAAGCTGTAGTAAATCTCAATGGCATCGAGACGACGGACGGCTTTTAGCCAGAGGTGAGGGATAGGGTTCTCCAACTGGATGACGCTCCAGTCCGAGGTGTGATGAGTGACAACGGCCGAGATATTGTACTTGCCTTCGACAAACTCAATGCCGAACTTTACCCAATTCTCATGATTCTGACGAATCATCATACCAGCATGATCGAAACGCACCTTGTAGTCACCGCTAACCTTGATCTTTGCTTCGAACTCACCGCCGTATGTAGCATAGAGGAAGGGGCCGTCGTCAACGGTGAATCCGTAGTGAGCGATACGCCAGTAGTCGGTTTGACCGGGAACGTCCATTTCGAGTGTACCGCCCTTGATGGTGTAAAACTCTGGCTCGTTGAACCACTGCATTTTGTCTAAGGTCTGTGCCTTGAGTGAGGCACCTGAGAACATTGCTACGAAAGCAAAAAGAATGACTTTTTTTATGATGTAAAGCAGATTTACAGATTGTTGCATTTTTGCGAGTGCAAAGGTACGCTTTCTCCATAAGCCTTACAATAGTCAATTATAACCATTCTCAAAACCTTATTGCTCAGCTCGTAGAGACGCTTGCCAGAGCAAGAACCGAAAAACCTTACAACCTCATAACCTCAAATTATCCCCATGACTCTTGCCACCTTACATGCCTCAATGGCATGATCCACGTTCAGTTTTTCAAGAATATTCTGACGATGTCGATTGACGGTATTTATACTGATGGATAGGATGTCAGCAATTTCTTTTGAGAGTTTGCCTTGGTCGATTGGCCTTAGCACCTCAAGCTCGCGCACGGAGAGCACGTCCTCGTAATCCTTTCTCGACATGATGCGAACCTCTCCCGTACGGGTGTTGATGATTTTTGCTCTGTGGTCTTCATCTTTGGCAAGCGTATAGACACAAGCCATAAGACGGAAATTACCATTCGGGGAGATA
>SAMEA3663162__coassemble_318_pt1 | contig 11921 bp, 8 predicted proteins | sample SAMEA3663162__metabat2_low_PE_001 | metagenome-assembled genome bin SAMEA3663162 (sample SAMEA3663162) | pig gut metagenome | biome: pig gut; feature: pig-associated habitat; material: faeces | place: Denmark | collected 2012 | reverse complement strand
TCAAGTGGCCATGATTAACGTGACTCCCGTGGTGGTGGACACTGTCCGACAAATCAATCCCACGACCGTTGAGGTGGTCTATGCCAACGGCCAGTGCCTGACGCTCGATTTCTACGGCACAAACATCTTCCGCCTGTTCCAGGACAACGCTGGTGGCATCCTGCGCGAACCGCAGGCCACGCCCATGGCCCATATCCTCGTGAACAATGCCCGCCGCGCTGTGGGCGGTCTGGAGGTGACGACCAGCGAAACTGATGCCTCCATCCGCACGGAGCGTCTGTCCGTAGACATTGACCGCCAGACGGGCCTGCTCCGCGTGCGCGACCTCTATGCCGACAAGGTGGTCATTGAATGGGCCGAGCCCGTGGCTTTCGAGCAGGGCAAGGTGACGATGACCCTCTGCGCCGACCCCGAGGATTACTTCTACGGCGGCGGTGTGCAGAACGGCCGCTTCTCGCACAAGGGCAAGGTGATTGCCATTGAGAATACGAACAACTGGGTGGACGGCGGAGTGTCTTCGCCCACGCCTTTCTATTGGTCGACGGGCGGCTACGGCGTCCTCTGGCACACCTTCCGTCCCGGTAAGTACGACTTCGGGGCTACGAAGCAGGACCGCGTGATTCTCACCCACAACGAGGACTACCTCGACATGTTCTTCATGGTCAACGAAGCACCCACCAGTTTGCTCGCCGACTTCTACCAACTGACGGGTAACCCCGTGCTGCTGCCCAAGTTCGGCTTCTACCAAGGCCACCTCAATGCCTACAACCGCGACTATTGGACGCCTGCCGAAAACGGCTTTATGCTCTACGAAGACGGCAAGCGATACAACGAAAGCCAGAAGGACAATGGCGGTATTCGCGAGACCCTCAATGGTACGAATGCCCAGGACTATCAGTTCTCGGCCCGCGCCGCCATCGACCGCTACTTCCGCAACGATATGCCTCTGGGCTGGTTCCTCCCCAACGATGGTTATGCTGCAGGCTATGGCCAAACGGAAACACTCGATGGCAATATTCAGAACCTGCGCGAGTTTGGCGAGTACGCCCGTAGCAAGGGTGTAGAAATAGGTCTGTGGACGCAGAGCGACCTCCACCCGAAGGAAGGCGTCGAACCCCTCTTGCAGCGCGACATTGTCAAGGAAGTGCGCGATGCAGGCGTGCGTGTGCTCAAGACCGACGTGGCTTGGGTCGGCGCAGGTTATAGTTTCGGACTGAATGGCGTGGCCGATGTTGGCGAAATCATGCCCTACTACGGGTCGAACGCCCGCCCCTTCATCATCAGCCTGGACGGCTGGGCCGGTACGCAGCGCTACGCTGGTATCTGGTCGGGCGACCAGACGGGCGGCAACTGGGAATACATTCGCTACCACATCCCGACCTTCATCGGTTCGGGGCTGAGCGGACAGCCCAACATCACGAGCGACGTGGACGGTATCTTCGGTGGTAAGAACGTGCCCGTCAACGTGCGCGAGTTCCAATGGAAAACCTTCACGCCCATGGAACTCAATATGGACGGCTGGGGCAGCAATCCCAAATACCCCGAAGCGCTGGGCGAGCCGGCCACTAGCATCAACCGCTGGTATCTCAAACTCAAGAGCGAACTGATGCCCTACACCTATACTATCGCACGCGGTGCCGTGGATGGCAAACCGATGGTTTGCGCCATGTTCCTCGACTACCCCAATGAATATACCCTCGGCACGAAGACCCAATACCAGTACCTCTTTGGCCCCCATTTCCTCGTGGCACCCGTTTACAAGGAGACCAAGATGGACAAGGAGGGCAACGATGTGCGCGACGGCATCTACCTGCCCGAAGGCAAATGGGTGGACTACTGGAACGGCGATGTCTACGAGGGCGGCCAGATTATCCCGCGCCGCTGTGGAAGTTGCCCGTCTTCGTGAAACTCGGTGCCATCATTCCGATGACCAACCCCAATAACAACCCCAACGAAATCCGCACCGACTATCGCGCTTACGAAATCTACGCAGGCGAGGAGCGCTGCCTCTTTGCCGACTACGACGACGACGGCAAGACGCAAGAGTACCTCGCAGGTGCCAGCGCGAAGACGCCCATCGACATTCAGCGCGACAAGAAGGGCGACCTCCTGGTGCGCATCGGCAAGACAGACGGCTCGTTCAACGGATTCCAGCCCGAGAAGTTCACCGAATTGCGCATCAACGTGTCGCAGGACGTCAAGGACGTCGCCTTCAAGGCCAACGGCAAGAAGGTGGGACTCACCCGTGTGAACAGCCGTTCCGAAGTGGAGCGTCAGGGTGGCACATATTATTATGACGCTGCGCCCGAACTCAACCGCTTCGCCACACCCGGCAGCGAATTTGCCAAGGTCAGCATCAAGAAGAACCCACAACTCATCGTCAATCTGGGCAAGTATGACGTGACTGCCACCAACATGGAGGTGACCGTAAAGGGTTTTGCCTTTGATACCAGCAACCATCTGCTCAAACAGACGGGCGCGCTCCAAGTTCCCAAGGTTAGTTTCCCCGAGGCCAACGTACAGGCCTACGAAGTGACGCCCCAGTGGGAGAAGCAGGCCAACGCCGATTACTACGAAGTGGAATTTGACGGTATGCGCTATTCCACGATTACGGACAACTACCTCCGCTTCGCAGACCTGGCAGCCGAAACGTCCTATACCTTCCGCGTGCGCGCCGTCAATAAGGACGGACAGTCCGAATGGGCCACCGCACAGGTGACGACCACGGCTAATCCCCTTGAGTTTGCCATCCAAGGCATCAAGGCAAGCGTGACCTGCGAAGACCAGCCTGGCCAGACCGTAGCCAACCTCTTTGATTTTGACGCCAAGAGCGGCTGGCACACCAAGTGGGGCAAGGGCGAGGCTGTGCCCTTCGAAATGTTGCTCGACCTGCGCAGCATCAACCAACTTGACCGCATTGACTACTATCCGCGCGAAGACGCTGGCAATGGTACGCTCATCAAGGGTACGGTATGCTATAGCAGCGACAAAGAAACCTGGAGCGAGCCCGTTCCCTTCACTTGGGCACGCAATGGGGAAGTCAAGCAGTTCACCTTCGCAGGCAATCCTTCGGCACGCTACCTCAAGATTGCTATCAGCGAAGCCGTGGGCAACTTCGGCTCGGGCACAGAAATGCACGTATTCAAAGTGGCCGACACCGAAAGCCTGATTCAGGGCGACATCAACCGCGATAAGCGCATCGACGACAACGACCTGACTTCCTACATGAACTACACGGGTCTGCGCAAGGGCGATGGCGACTTCGACTACGTGAGCATCGGTGATATCAACAAGAACAACCTGATTGATGCCTACGACATCAGCGTCGTGGCGACCGAACTTGATGGCGGCGTGCGCAACTCCAACGACAAGGTGAGCGGTGCGCTGACCATTACGCCCGACAAGAAAACCTTCAAGGCAGGCGACGAAATCCGCGTGACCGTTGCAGGCAAGGACCTCCACCATGTCAACGCCCTGAGTTTCGCACTCCCGTACGATGCACAGGAACTGGAGTACGCTGGTCTGGAACTCGTGGATATGAAGGAAATGGTGAACCTCACCAACGACCGTCTGCACACGAACGGCACCAAAGCCCTCTATCCCACTTTCGTCAACCGCGGCAATAACATCCTCCTCGAAGAAGGCAATCCCACTCTCTTCGTGATCAAGTTTAAGGCCAAGCGCGCAGGCAAGTGGACGCTCAAGGCTCAGGACGGCCTCCTAGTAGATCGCAACCTAAGCACAGTGAAATTCTAGGCAGATACTTTTCATAATATGTCTCCCCTGGTGGTTTTCCGCCAGGGGAGTTTTTTTTAAGGAGGCTGGGGCGGTTTTTTGGGCGGGGCGGATTTTCCGGGTTTTCTAGAAAATCTAGAAATTCTAGAAAATCTAGAGAATCTAGAAAACCCAGAAATCCCAGAAATCCCAGAAAACCCAGCCCACCCATCCAGCCCAATCCCGCCCGAATTGCCTACTCCCCTTAGCAAAACTACAGCACACAACCAAGAAGGCTACCGCAGAGCCAAAAAAATGAGGCACAGCGTTTTGCGCTTCAAGGAGTTCTGCGTAACTTTGCAGGACAGCAAATTACCCCATTCGAAATATCGTAAAAACCAACCAGTTCATGTCAGCAACCAAAAAGATTAAGACTGCGCTCGTTTCCGTGTTCCACAAGGACGGACTCGACGAACTCCTCGCCCAACTCCATGCCAACAGCGTGCAGTTTCTCAGCACAGGCGGTACCGCCACGTTTATCGAATCCCTCGGCTATCCCTGCCAGAAGGTAGAAGAGGTGACAACCTATCCCTCTATTTTGGGCGGTCGCGTCAAGACCCTTCACCCCAAAGTATTTGGAGGCATCCTGGGACGTCGCGAATTGGAAGGCGACCGCGAACAGATGGCGCAGTACGAGATTCCCGAGATTGACCTCGTTATCGTGGACCTCTATCCCTTCGAGCAGACTGTGGCTTCGGGTGCTAGCAAGGCTGACATCATTGAGAAAATCGACATAGGCGGTATCTCGCTTATCCGCGCCGGAGCCAAGAACTTCAACGACGTTGTCATCGTTCCCTCCAAGGCCGAATACCAAATGCTCCTGGATATTGTCAAGGAGCGCGGTGCTCAGACCGAACTCGAAGAGCGCGAAGCCTTCGCCACCCGCGCCTTTGGCGTTTCCAGTCACTACGACACCGCCATCCACAACTGGTTTGCTGCGCAGTAATACCTGCCGACAGTCATCCTCCTCCTCCGCTCCAAGCCCCCGACCCACTTGCCGAAAATTCCGCAAGGTAGGTTCAGAGGCTTGGAGTGTACCTGCTAGATAGGGGGGCGCCTATCAGGGGCTACAAACCTTTTTCATCATCTCAAACAACGAATAACCTATTATATATGGGAATCTTTTCAAATTTCTTCTCCTTTACACAGGAACTGGCCATTGACCTCGGTACCGCCAATACCGTCATCATTAGCAATGGTGAGATTATCGTCAATGAGCCCTCCGTTGTGGCCCTCGACCGCCACACGGAAAAAATGATTGCTGTGGGCGATGTGGCCAAGCAGATGTACGAAAAGACGAACGACAAGATTCGTGTGATTCGTCCTCTGCGCGATGGCGTTATCGCTGACTTCAACGCAGCCGAACAGATGCTTCGTGGCCTCATCAAAATGGTACACCAGGGCCGCCGCCTCTTCTCGCCCTCGCTCCGCATGGTAGTGGGCGTGCCCAGCGGCAGTACGGAAGTCGAACTGCGTGCCGTTCGCGACTCCGCCGAACACGCAGGCGGTCGCGATGTCTTCCTTCTCTTCGAACCCATGGCGGCTGCCATCGGTGTAGGTATTGACGTGACGGCTCCCGAAGGCAATATGATTGTTGATATAGGCGGTGGAACAACCGAAATTGCCGTTATCTCGCTTGGCGGCATCGTTTCCAACAACTCCATTAAGATGGCTGGCGATGATTTTACCTCCGATATCCAAGAATATATGAGCCGACAGCACAACGTGCGCGTCAGTGAGCGAATGGCAGAGCGCATTAAGATAAACGTAGGTGCTGCCTTGACAGACCTGGGCGACAAAGCCCCCGATGATTATGTCGTTGACGGACCTAACCGAATCACGGCCATGCCGATGAAGGTGCCCGTTTGCTATCAGGAAATCGCCCACTGCCTTGAGAAATCTATCGCCCGCATTGAACAGGCTGTTATCAACGCTCTCGAAAGTACGCCGCCCGAACTCTACGCCGATATTGTGAAGAATGGTATCTGGCTTACTGGTGGCGGTGCCTTGCTTCGCGGCCTTGACAAACGCCTGACCGATAAGATAAATATCCCCTTCCATGTGGCCGAAGACCCACTCCTGTGCGTGGCACGCGGTACGGGCATCGCGCTAAAGAACGTGGACAAATTTACATTCCTCAAGCGATAAACAGGGTTCGGAACTGGGTTTTGAGACCCAGTTCTGCGTTTTTGCATCTCGGTCTTGAAACTACGTATCTCTTTCCAACGATAACCTGCTGCGCTCATGTTTGGTTTTCTTGAGTTTCTTCGCAAATATTACTACCTCCTCGTCTTTCTGGTACTTGAGACGGTGAGCCTGCTCTTGCTCTTCCGCTTCAACCATTACCAGGGAAGCGTGTGGCTGACTGCTGCAAATGGTGCTGCGGTAGGCATCAACCGTGTCTATGACGATGCGCTGGCCTACGGAAATCTCAAAGCCGTCAACCAACAACTGACAGCCGAGAATCTGCGACTGCAAATGGAGAGCGAGGCTCTGCGCAAGGAACTTGGCCAACTGCAACGCGACTCCCTCAAGGTGGATAGCCTCACCCGTGCGAAGATGCCAGATTTTCAGGCGCTGCCTGCCACAGTCGTCTCCCATACAAGCACGGGCGATAACAATTTCCTCGTTATCGACCAAGGCGAAAGCGATGGCGTACGTCCCGAGATGGGCGTCGTGGGAGGCAATGGCGTGGTCGGCATTGTCTATATGACAGGGCCGAACTACTCGCTGGTGCTTCCCGTCAACAATCGCAAGTCCAGCATCAGTTGTCGCGTGCGCGGCCAGCGTTATTTCGGTTATCTGCAATGGGATGGCCACAACGCACGTCGGGCCTACGTGGACGACATTCCCCGCTACGCCAAAATCAAGGCGGGAGAAATTGTGGAAACGAGCGGATATTCGGCCGTGTTTCCCCCGGGTATGTTTGTGGGAAAGGTTCGCAAGGTGCTCAACTCCGCCGACGGACAATCCTATCGGCTTGACATTGACCTGAACATTGACCTCTCGACCGTGCGCGACGTATATATTATCACCACTCCCTACAAATCCGAGATAGATACCCTTCGAAAACGCGCCGATGAGGCTTTCGGAACTCCGTAACTATGGTTGCTGCGCTTTCTTGTTCTATGGTTGCAGCGCCATCTAGGTTTAGGGTCGCTAGCCTCCTTGGTTTCAACGCAGCCTGCGGCTGCTAGTTCAATAGTCATAGCAAAGGAAAATATTTCTTCGGTTGATATTGTCCAGCCCGTTATATTGATTTCAATTGGGGTCTTCTCAAACCACTCCTCACTCTTCACTGTTCACTTCTAACTCCCTTTCTCTCCAACCGTGTTACAGAATATCGTCCGCCTTATCCTGTGGGTCCTGCTTCTTGTGCTCTTGCAGGCAACTTTATTCAACCATATCCACTTGTTGGGATATGCCACGCCGTTGCCCTATGTCTATTTCCTGATAAAATTTCCTTCAGGAACGATGCGCGTGATCTATATCTGTAGCGGTTTTCTCGTGGGCTTGTTGATAGACATCTTTTCCAATACACCAGGTATGGCTGCCGCCACACTCAGTGCCGTAGGTTTGGTAGCGCCTATGCTGTTGGCTGCTTTCATTCCGAAAGACCGCGACGAGGAGATGCTCGTTCCGTCCATCAAGTCTATGGGCGGCACATCGTTCATGCTTTATGCGGGCAGCGTCACGGTTGTTCATTGCGCCCTTTTCTTTTTGATTGAAGCCTTCTCGCTTTCTCATTGGCCCGATCTCCTTTTGAAATTTTCGAGCAGTGCGTTACTGACATTCCTTATTATCCTTGCTTTTGAGGCTATACGTCCCTCAAAATCCTAAGCCTTTTTTGTTGAATCATGTCGGGTAAGTTCAATTTTTCCAATCGTAAATATGTAATCGGAGCCGTGGCTGTGATAGTCACGGTTACTTATATTTTGCGCCTTTTCAACTTGCAGATTCTCAGCGATGAGTATAAGAAAAACGCAGATTCCAATGCTTTTCGCAAGGAAATCCAATACCCTTCGCGCGGTCTGATACAGGATCGCAAGGGCCAGTTGATGGTTTTCAACGAACCCTCCTACAACATCATGGTCGTGATGCAGGAACAACTGGGAGTGGATACCGCCGATTTCTGTCGCACCATCGGCATCACCGAAGAGGAGTATGTGAAGAAGATGCAGGAAATCAAGGCTCGCCGCAACTATTCCCGCTACACGCCGCAACTTTTCCTGGGACAGATTCCCGCCGAGGAGTTTTCCGTCTTCCGCGAGAAATTGTTCCGCTTCAAGGGTTTCTCTGTGGAGAAGCGTTCCACGCGCCGCTATGCCAGTAAACTGGCCGCCCATATCCTAGGCGACGTGGGCGAAGTCAGCGAGCATGACATCGAAGAAGACGACTATTATCAGAGTGGCGACTATATCGGGAAACTGGGTGTGGAGCGGTCGTACGAGACCCTCCTCCGCGGCGAGAAAGGTGTCCGCATCATGCTGCGTGATGTGCGCGGCCGAACGCAGGGACACTACAAGGATGGCCAATACGACAAGGAGCCCAAGCCTGGCAAGAACCTCACGCTCAGCATCGATATGAACCTGCAAGCCCTGGCCGAGCGTTTGTTGCAGGGTAAGCTCGGCGCGATTGTCGCCATCGAGCCCAGCACGGGCGAAATCCTTTGTATGGCCTCGGGTCCCACCTACGACCCCGATTCTCTTATCGGTCGCGACCGCGGCAAGTATCACAAGATGCTCAAGAACGACAAGAAAAGCCCGATGCTCAATCGTGCGGTCATGGGCACCTATCCCCCAGGCTCCACCTTCAAGATTACGCAAGCCCTCATCGGCTTGCAGGAGGGCATCATCACGCCGCAGACCACCTTCCCCTGCAGTCGCGGTTTCAACTACAAGGGCCTGCACGTGGGTTGCCACGGCCACGGTTCGCCCATCGCCCTTGTGCCTGCCATCGCCACTTCCTGCAATTCCTATTTCTGCTGGAATCTCTACCGTATGTTTGGCGCCACGGAAAAGTACGGTTCTGTGCAGGGCGCTATGACGCGCTGGAAGGACCATCTCGTGCGAATGGGCTATGGCTATAAGTTGGGCGTGGACCTGCCCGGCGAGGCCCGTGGCATGATTCCCAATGCCGAGTTCTACGACAAGCACATCGGCCACAACTGGAACGGACTTACCGTTGTCTCCATCTCCATCGGGCAGGGCGAAGTCACGGCCACGCCGTTGCAGATAGCCAATCTGGCCGCCACCGTGGCGAACCGCGGCTACTATTTCATTCCCCACATTGTCCGCGCCGTGCAGGATGGCCAGATAGACACCATCTATCGTCGCCCGCACTATACGATGGTGGACCGGAAGTGGTATCAATACGCCGTGGAGGGCATGCGTGCTGCCGTGACGGGCGGTACGTGTCGCGGGGCCAACATTCCCGGCTACGAGGTGTGCGGCAAGACGGGTACGGCGCAGAACCGCGGCCACGACCACTCTGCTTTTATGGGTTTCGCACCTATGAACAATCCGCGCATTGCCGTTGCTGTGTATATCGAGAACGGCGGTTTTGGTGCTACCTTCGGTGTTCCTATCGGCGCGCTTATTATGGAGCAATATCTCAACGGCCAGCTGTCGCCCGCTTCGGAGGCGAGGGCCGCCAGTATGCAGGCTCGCTCCATCAATTACCCTTATTATAATTAAGGAACGCGCGCGTGTGCGCGCGAGAATTTCTTATCCTTCATTCTTTATATTCCATTCCTCATTCCTAATCACCCCGCCATGTCTTACAGCCAAAGGACGAACCCCCTGCTTCAGGTTGATTGGGTCGTCATCCTTCTCTACATAGCCTTGCTCACCTTTGGGTGGTTCAGTATCTGTGGTGCCAGTCACGAAATTGGCGACACGGACTTCTTCAACATGGCTACGCGCACCGGCAAGCAGTTGATGTGGATCGGACTGGGCTTCGGGTTGGGCATTTTCCTTCTGCTTCTCGACGAGCGCTACTTTGATATTACGGCCAACGTCCTTTACGGGCTTATGATGGTCGTATTGCTGATAACGCCCTTTGTGGCCCAGGATACCAAGGGTTCGCTCTCGTGGATCAGTTTTGGCTCTGTCAAGTTGCAGCCGGCCGAGTTTGCCAAATGCGTGACCGCCCTGGCCTTGGCCAAACTCATCGGCACGTACGGCTTCGATATGACCAAGTATCGCTGTATGGCCAAGGCTGTCGGCCTTATCCTCTTGCCCATGGTTCTCATTGTTCTCCAGAAGGAGACGGGCTCGGCGCTGGTCTATTTTGCCTTCTTCTTGATGCTCTACCGCGAGGGTATGCCAGGCAGTTTCCTCTTCACCGCTGTGGCTGCCGTGCTATATTTCGTCATCAGCATCCAGCATGCCGACATTCAGATGCCCTCCACGCTCACTCCCGTGGGCGAGTTTGTGGTCCTTCTGCTCACGTGGGCCTTCACCACGGGCCTGTTGCGCGTTTATCTGCCGCGGACCAGCCATGCGCGCCGTTTTCTCCTGTGGGGCTCGAGCATTGCGCTGGGCGGTTGGTTGGTTTCGCGCTTCATTGTTCCCTATGATGTGGCTTGGGTGCTTGTGGGCCTGTGTCTGCTGATGGTGGCCTATTTGTTTTGGTATTTCCTTGACACCCGCGTCATGCGCTATCTCTACATCGCCTTCTTTGCGCTGGGCAGCATGATATTCATCTACAGTGCCGACTATGCCCTCAATCGTGTGCTCCAGCCCCACCAGCAGTCGCGCGTGAAGGTGCTGCTCGGTGTGGAAGAAGACAAGTCGGGTGTGGGCTACAATGTCAATCAGAGCAAGATAGCCATCGGTTCGGGCGGTTTCTCGGGCAAGGGCTTTATGAACGGCACGCAGACCAAACTTAAGTACGTGCCCGAGCAGGACACCGACTTCATCTTCTGCACCGTGGGCGAGGAGGAAGGTTTCGTTGGCGGCACCGTGGTGCTGTTACTATTCTTGGCCCTCATCTTGCGGCTCATCTACCTCTCCGAACGGCAAACGACAGTCTTTGGGCGCGTGTATGGCTATTGCGTATTGAGCATTTTGCTCTTCCATGTGCTCATCAATATCGGCATGGTCATGGGCTTGATGCCCGTCATCGGCATCCCGCTGCCCTTCTTCAGTTATGGCGGTTCGTCGCTGTGGGGGTTCACCCTCCAGTTGTTCATCTTCCTGCGCATCGACGTAGGCAACCAGACCCGCCTCGGCTGTTGATAGCCTCCACCCCCCCTCCCCTTTTTCTCACAGCATCCATCGAACAATATGAAATTCAAAATAAAGCGCGAGACACTCACCAAGTTGTCCATCACCTCCCTCGTTGTTCTCCCCGCAGTGGCCATCATTGCCTATCTGAAGGTGGGAGCCAGGAGCGAGCGCTCCTTCTCAGCCCTCCCTGTCGACAGCACAACCCTGGTGGCCGTTGCTCCCTCAGCCGTACCTGTGGCCGTGCCCGACACGACAGTGCCCATCGAAGAGCAACCCATTGTCAATGCAGGCAGTCTGCCAACACCCACCAAGGCCGATACGACCGACATCCAGCGCGACCTGCGCTCGGCAGCCGAAGCAGGATCGGAGGACGGCTATTGGGATGGTTTCTATGACGGCACGGACGGCCGCGAGGACCTCAAGCGCTACAACGACCACAGCAATTTCACCACGGCCCGCGCCCGACAGGTTTATGCCGAGAACTATCGCGACGGCTACGATGCAGGCTACAACGTGGGCATCAATCAGCAGGAAGCCTCCCCCGCCTCCGCGCACGAATAGGTCGCTTCTGCACGGCATTTTCATTGTGTTTGTAGCACCTACCTATATGCTTTTGCCCTTGCCGCGCGAAAGCCGGGGACGGACAACATCATCCAGGGCGCCGCTTCGCCCTGTACTGGGGCTAGGCGCAGGTTGCCCCTTAGTGGTGTGCCAGACTACCTCCCTTGTCAGCAATTTTCAGCCTGCGTAGTAACCCGAAAAACGAGAATTTTCAGGAAAAATTTTTAAGTTATTTTATAGTTTCGATTTTCTATATCGTCAATTCGCGCACCAACTTCGCCAAGAGAAAATCCGCTCTTTGAGAAAAAAAATTCTATCTCCCTTAGAAATTTTTCTACATCCGATGTTTTTTCC
>SAMEA3663162__coassemble_305_pt1 | contig 12060 bp, 10 predicted proteins | sample SAMEA3663162__metabat2_low_PE_001 | metagenome-assembled genome bin SAMEA3663162 (sample SAMEA3663162) | pig gut metagenome | biome: pig gut; feature: pig-associated habitat; material: faeces | place: Denmark | collected 2012 | reverse complement strand
CTCTTTTAGTAGCTTTGTGGTTGGGTTATGGATGATGCCTTAGGTATTAGAAGGGAAGACCTACGGCGAAATGGAAGGTGAAATCGCGCTTGAATTTGGGATGGATGATGGGGAAATGTTGGCGCTGGGATGTGTAGGAAGGATTGACGGCCTTCATACCGCCATCGAAACGGAGAACGAAATAATCCAGGTTGAAGCGAATGCCTAGACCGTAGGCAACGGCTATCTGGCGATAGAAATTGTTAAAGCGGAAGACACCATTGGGTTGGTCGGGATAGTCGCGAATGTTCCAAACGTTGCCCGCATCCACGAAGACGGCACCTGCAAATTTCCAGAAGAGGCGCGTGCGGTATTCCACGCTGAGGTCCAGACGGATGTTGCCCGTCTGGTTGATAAAGTCGATGCGGCCATCCGTGCCCTTGTAGCCGCCAGGTCCTAGACCGCGCACGCTCCAACCGCGCACGCTGTTGGCACCCCCCGAGAAATAGCGTTTCTCGTAGGGGACGATGGACGAGTTGCCGTAGGGCACCACCACGCCGATGGCTGTGTGGAAGGCGAGGGAGTTGCGGTCGTCGAAAGCAAGCGTACCTGCATAGTCGAAATCAAACTTGGCATACTGCGAATAGGCTATGCCCAGCACGTTGTAGCGGCCCTCGGCATCGCGATGGAGTTTAGCCGCCGAGGCTATGCCGTGGAGGAGGTTGCCCGCTGTCTCTGCGCCCACCTTTATCTGATAACCGCCTGCGCCAGGGATATTAGCCATGGGACCGCGGCGCTGCTGCGAGTTATAGATGAAATTGTAGGCCATGTTCATGATGAGCAGGTTCTCGTAGCTGTAGCGCAGGATGGCATAATGCGGGTCGTCGCCTTCAAGGTATTCCTTGCGAAACTTGTCCGAAATCCATGGCATGAAGATGTAGTTCACATTGATGAGGTCGAAGCGGTGGCGCGCGCCGGGATGTTTGGAGTCCTGCCACTTGTATCCCCAACCAGCCGTGAGCAGACGGCGGTGGAACTCGGGACGATTTTGCGAATTGTAGAGCAACGTCAGGATGGACGATGCCTTGAGTTGCTGCTTCTTCTTGTGCGAAATGCCGGGGAAACGGAATGTGGGAAATTGCAGACCGACCTCGCCGCTGTATTCAATGTAGTCCTGGCCCGCGTAGCCCTCGAGGCCGCGGATGGCTTCGTAGGCACCACGCAGTTTGACCGTGAGGAGTTCAGAACCATGCATGAAGTTGCCGCCTGAGTAGGTGAGGGACACGGCGGCACCGAGGTCGCCCGAAGTGTTGGTGCCTTCGAGCGAGAGACCAAGGGTGTGGGGCTTGTTGGTGCGCACATTGACCTGGCAGTCCAGCAGTCCGGGGATGCTGTCAACCTTGTTCATTCGCACGGACGAGAAGGCGATGGCAGAGAGGCCGCCCAGCGCGGTGTAGGTGTTTTGCACAAGCGGTTCGCGATAGAGGCTGTCGGCTTGTACATAAAGGTGGCGGCTATAGACACGGCGATGCACCTTGATGCGTCCCTTGTGGTGGAAATGGAGAGGGCCGAGGTTGGAATGCGTTGCGGCAGTATCGTCGGGTTCTACGTCCTCATAGACCGTCACCTTGCGGATGCGGTAGGTGTCGTAGTCGCCCTGCTCAACGAGGCCATCGGGACGAGCGAAATGGAGGGTGAGATTGACACCCTGCTCGTTATAAGTCGTATCTGCGGTATAGGATATATACTCCTTGTTGAGCATATAGTAGCCCTTGGCGCGGAGGGAACGGATGATGCGATTGCGCTCCGACGAGAGCAGGTCGCCTGTGAGTGGCGCGCCACGGCGGAGGAGGGTGTTGAGAGTGTCGGCCAAGACATCCGAACGCACGCTGTCGTTGTCGAAAGTGTAGGTAAGGCGGTTGATGTAATAGCGCGGGCCAGGATGGAGCGTGTAGTTGACGCGTGTCTTACGGCCTCGGGTGAGCGTATCAACGTAGACTTTGCCGTGGAGGTAGCCGTTGGCCTGGAGCGCGCTTTGCAAACCTTGGCGGGAAACCTCCGTGAGCGAGGGGCTGTAGCAAACGGGGGCTTCGCCCAGGCGACGGATGAAGCGATTCCAGCGTTTGGTGCTGTCGCTGCCCGACATATTATAGAAACCCAAAGGCACCTTGAAGAGGCTAAACCATTTGGTATTGGGTTCTTGTCGAACATAGATGCGGTAGTCGCTGGGCTTGACGTGCTTGTTGTCACACTTGAGTTGCACCTTTTGCAGGATGGTCTGTCCCTCGGGCACGTGCTTTGTGGTAGAACAACCTGTAGAGAAGAGGAACAGGAACAGGGAGACCAGCAGACATACTACGACCTGTCCGCTCCCCCGATGGAGGGCAGCGGACAGGTACGCGGTATTTAGATTGCGGAAATTCAAGAGGCTGTTTCTTATGTGGGTACTTCGCTGAGGCTAGATGCGGCAAACGAAAAGGCAGCTTACCATTTGCGGAACTCCAACTCGTGATAGTCTGAACGGAGCACCATGCGGCTGTCCGTCAGAGTCTGGATGGCATACGATTCACGGTTGTTGTGCAGGCCGACTACGTCTAGATAGGCTACTCCATCTTCCATTTCTATATCCGTATTCATAGAATGGACGTAGGACTTGGTGATATGTAGGCTGTCACCTTTGACCTGGAAACGGCAGAAAGTGTAGTTCGTTCCCTGATTGTGCAAATCGTCGGGTGTATAAATGCTCAGCAATTTGAGTTGGAAGCTCCAATAGACTTTACCCTTCAAGGCGGAAGGGGCATCGTGGTTGAGGTGCTTGATACTCGTCATTTGCCATTGTCCATCAAGGTCGCCGTTTTCGGGCATCTTGTCGCAGGCGACAAATGCGAAGATAGCGAGGAGGCAGGGGAGGAGGTATTTCGTTCTCATATTTTTGTCGTTAAGGGTCAAAAGGTCATTTGCAGAAAAGGCCCGACTTTGTTACTTTCAGGCTGAAAGCGTTGTTGTCGCCAATCAGACTGCCGCGGTCCATGGCCCAAGCAGCGGTGAATTGCCAGCCTTTGGCGAAATGGCCAGTACGACTGAATTGCGGGCGATAGGAAACTTCGCAAAGAAGACTTGCGTTGCGTCGGATTTCATCGAAGGGGTGTGCATAGGTTCCCCAACTCTGCATGAAGGAGGCCAGGACGCGGTAGTCCCATTCTGCGGTGGGAGAGCCCATGAGGCCAATGTGGTGGGCCTTCACACGGTTTGAGTTAAAATTGAGTGTGCCATCGGCGCGGTAGAGCGGAGAAACAATCAGCGGATTGCCGAAGCCCTGTCCCCAGTGCTCCCAGCCAGCATAGATATGGTGGTTGTAGTAATTGTCCACACCGCTGACTTGGTCGGGGATAACGTCGTTGTGGTCGTGGTAAATTGGGCCAGCCTGATATTTCGTGTACAGGTGTTCGTAAACCACCTTGCTGACTACAGGGTTGCGGGGAAGTTCAAGTTCAGCGCCAATCAAGCCATCCTTCCATCCATATTCTAGGAACATCATCGAATGGTCTTCGAAGAAATGGTCGTAATAGACACGGGCGCGCCAGTTCTTGCCTTTGTAGTTGAGGGCGAGGAGCCAACTGCCTAAAGTATTTCCAGCTACGTTTGTATATACTCCATCAGTAGGGTCGCCGCCTAAGCAAAATAGAGCATCGAAAAAGGCTCGAAAATTATGTGGCATTTTCACGGGTTGGTCTCTCAAATCTTCACGATCATGCACACGATAGCTCGTACCGCCGAACTGCGTGGCCATTTCCAAACCGCCCTCAAAGATGAGCGGGAATTTGTTCTCGTTACCGATGCGCAGATAACCAGCCTTGCTGTGATAGAGGCCGTTCTTGGAATAATGGTATAAGGAATTGCGGGTGTACTTCTCCTGCCAATTACCATCCGTCATCATACCATAGGAGATGTGGCCCTTGATGGCGGCCCAGTTGCTCTTGCCAGTGATGGACAGGTATTCGGGTATCTCAAAGCGCACCTGCGGAACGGGGCGGGCGTTGATGCCAAACGTCTGTGAACCGCTACTGAGGCGGTCGTCCTTCATGGCTAGCTGGTTCTCCTTCATACCAATCTGGAAACGAATGGCACGATAGTTTGCCTGCAAGTAAGCCTGCGCAGGGAAGAACTTACTGCCCGTCATACCATAGCCGCCGACGAGGTCAACGCCATAGCCGTAAGTCCAAGGATGGCGCTTGTCCTTGCGCCCGAGGATGCCTTCGCCTTCTACCTTGGCGCGCAGATAACCATAATCGCCGCTTACGCCAGAGATGCCATGACGGTTGGCGGTCATCCACAGCGGCGTCTTGTCGCCAGCAATGGCCACCTCGGCCGAAACTTCATAGTCGTGGTGGGTAATCGTGTCGGAAGGATTGGCCTGTGTGGAGGAGAAGCCTAGCAGCCACAAGGCGGGGAGAGAAAAAAGGAGATGGATAGGTTTCATCACAATAAAGGTCAAAAAGAAAAAAACAAGGATTAGGGTTTCCTATTCGTCTTTGTCGTTGTCCTGCCAACGCAGCGTATGTATTTGCGACAGGCGTTGGCGCAGTTTGTCTGCTTCGCCCGTGCGAATCTCGGCCGTCAGGCTCATTCCCTCAGTAGTATAGTCTGGCGGAAGAAGTTGGCCGCCAGCATCGCGCACCCAGCGCATGGCAAGGTCGGCTTCGGTGTAGGGAATCTCGAAAGCCAAGCGCGTTGTTACGATGCACTTCTGCGTTTGGGCGGCGTCAAGAGCCAGCACAGTCGCTTCCTTGTATGCCGCAATCAGGCCAGGTGTTCCGAGCTTGATGCCACCAAAATAGCGCACCACAATCACCACGCAGTGCGTCAGCCCTTTGCTACGGATAATGCCGAGAATGGGTTTGCCAGCAGTGCCTGAAGGTTCGCCGTCATCGTTGACGCGCGTTGTTTCTCCCTCAAAGCCTAGTACCCAAGCGTAACAAACATGGCGGGCATCGTAGTACTTCTTCTTGTATTCCGCAACGACAGATTTAGCCGTTTCCTCGTCTTTCACATGGTGTGCGAAGGCAAGGAAACGACTACGCTTTTCGGTAAACACCGCTTCGCTGGAACCAACTAAGGTGGTGTAGGTATCTGTCATGCGGAAAATATTGCTCCAAAAATCAAATGGAGTTCCTTATATATAATGGAGTCCCTTATATATAATGGTATATGGAATATATATAATGGTATAAGAAGCGAGCCTATTCGAAGTGGTAGAGGAAGGTGGCCACACCTGTCAGGGCAGGCTTGCGCTCGTCCTTGATGTCGATGGAGAACTTGATTTCTACCTTGCAAATGCCGCGGAGGTTGGCAATGCTTTCGAGCTTCGTGCTCAGGCGCACGCTCTGACCGCTCTTGACGGCCTGACCGAAACGCATCTTGTCCATGCCATAGTTCACCAGCATCTTGATATTGTTCACCTGAATAATCTGCTCCCAAAGATAGGGCAGGAGGGAGAGCGTCAGATAACCATGAACGATGGTCGTACCGAAGGGACCTTCCTTAGCGCGTTCCTGATCCACGTGAATCCACTGGTGGTCCAGCGTAGCGTCTGCAAAGAGGTTAATACGGTCTTGGTTTACCTGCAACCAATCTGACTGTCCGAGGGGCTGACCAAGGTATTTCTCAAATTCTTCGTAGGAGTTGATGATTAACTTTTCCATATTTCTTCGATATTATGAAGGGGTTATTTACCAAATGGCAACGGTGTCAGCAAGTGCGCCGTGGATTTGTGCTTGCAGAAAGGCGGAATCGGCCATCATTTCGCGCTGGCGGGCTTCAGCCTCGCGCAAGGAATCAATGGCGAGGGCGGCAGCCATTGCATATTCGCCGTCGGGATGCAATTGCTGATAGCCAGAAAGCGAGGCAACGGTCATACGGCGACAAGCATTTACCCAATCCAGCGAATCTATCTTGTGGAGGCACTGCACATAGTATTCGCTCTCCGTATCTGGGAAGTTGTAGAGGAATTGTCGGAAATTCTGAACGTTCTGGGAATTGCAGATATTGTGCCATGTGGCATGGAGACGGCGCAAGGCTGCCAAGCGCTCCATCACCTCGGCTCGGTGAATGCTGTTGGGATAGTGTTCAAGGAAGGCTTCGAAGTCGGCAGTGTTGTAGTTTTTGCCCGTGAGCACAGCAAAGTCGCGTTCCTCTTGGTCAATCTCTTGCTGGTGCTCATACCAAAAATAAAAACCAACACCGCCTGCAATTAGAAGAATCAGAAAGAAAGTAACGAGGCAACCGATTACGGGCGGTTTGCTTTTTTTCTTACGAGTAGGGCGGTTGTTGGGTCGTGTGCTTGTATGATTTGCGTCACTCATTGATGGGGTAGGGTATTAGAATTTTGTGAGCCATTATATAAAGATGGCTTCGGGACGAAGTTGGATGCCAAACTTATTGAATACATCCTGCTGTATGGTTTCAGAAAGGCGAACAATGTCTGCACCAGTGGCGCCTCCGTGGTTGACAAGGACGAGTGCTTGAAGAGCATAGACTCCTGCAGGACCTAGGCGTTTGCCCTTCCATCCGCATTGGTCGATGAGCCAGCCCGCTGAAAGTTTTACTCCCGTTGGGGCAGGGTAGTGCGGCATATTCGGATAGAGGGTTTGAAGATTTTCAAAGGTCTCCTGCGGAACGATGGGATTCATAAAGAAACTGCCTGCGCTGCCTATTTCGGAAGGTTCGGGCAGTTTTGCCCTGCGCACTTCGATGATGATTCGCCGTAGCTGGTCAGCCGTCAGTTCGTCCGTACAGACAGACCGCCGCTCCAGTTCGTTTCGCAGCCCTGCATACACGAGTACGGGGTGGAATGTGCGGTGCAGGCGATAGGTGACGTGGGTGATAATGTAGCGCCCTCGCACAGCCTCCTCCTTGAAGATGCTGTGGCGATAAGCGTAGTGGCATTCTTCGCGATGGAAGGTCTTGGTGCTTCCATCGGTAGAATCAATGACTGTCACACGCTCAATATGATCAGCTGCTTCGCTGCCGTATGCACCGATGTTTTGTACAGCCGAAGCGCCCACCTCGCCAGGAATGTAGGAGAGATTCTCCAATCCATAAAAACCATGGCGGAGTGTCCATGCCACGAAATCGTCCCAACGGATGCCAGCCCCTGCTGTGACGAGCACGTCCTCATCGCCGTGTGCCTTCTCTTCTATCCCGTTAATAGCACTATGAAGGATAGTGCCGGGATAGTCGGCAGTAAAGAGCAGATTGCTGCCTCCGCCAATTTGCATCCAAGGCTCGTTGTTCGCAACAAGCGAAGGAAGTAGCTCGCGCAGTTCCTCGGTGCTGCTATATTCAACGAAGTGTTTGCAACGAGCGGTAATGCCGAAAGTGTTGTGCTGCTGAAGATTGAAATTATCGTAGGTGAGCATAAGGGAAAATAGAAACAAACAGAAAAAGGACAGAAGGGGGAGTTGCTAGTTTTCCAGTCGCGTGAGCATCCATCCTTTTGACCGATGGCGAAACTCCATCGTACATCCCATACCTGCTGATATACTTATAATGGCAAGTGCGCGAAATTTGCTTTGCGGCTGGGCTTCGCCATATCGTATATTGACCATCAAGTTTGTAGGCATTTCGGGACGATAATCCACCCACTGCGCTGCATCGAGTATGCCTTCTAATTCTTGGAATGAATCGTAGTCGTAGGTCTTAAAGTCGAACGGGTTGGAGATGTGCGACTGCTGGAAATCGGTGTTTGTGGCAAATTTATGGAAGAAGGTATAAAAATCTTTGTCCGTTGTCCCACTGAGGCTGTGCTCGTCAATGGCGGTGAGCATCCACTGGCCGCGCTGTTTGTTGAAAATATATTGACAAATCGTACCCTCTTTGAACTTAATCATTTCCACCTTCACGTGTGTTTGTGTTGTGTCCTTGTCAGCCTGAAGCGCCTTGGGGTTGTCGTAAATGATGGTATAAATGTCCTGGTGGGCAAAGAGGTGGTCAAATTTCCAAGCCTCGCGAGCAATACGCTTCTCTTTCCCATTTGTATTTACAGGCAGGGGAAAAGCAATGCGCGACAGCTGAAACTGCTTGCGACGCATAAAGTCGTAGATGAAGTCCGCAAAAAGTCCATCGGCTGCTGCTGGCGGTGCATCCTCAATAATTGTGTCAGAATCACAAACCGTGACATTAACGGAATCTTCTGTTGGCGCTGCCTCAACCACAGCAGGGGTTTCCTTGCGACAAGCCTGCAAGCAGATAATAACGATAAAGGCCCAAGCGCCCCAATGTAATTTCTTCATTATATAATATAGGTATGTGTTAGTTTGGTTGAGCGGGAGGAAGGAATCCGCACAGATAATTGTCGTAACTCGCCTGCTGCCAGATGGAACAATGGGGTTGACAGCGCAAAATTACAATTTAATTTTCACGCGCATGGACCTTGTACACGAAAAATAGTTGTAATTTTGCACTCGAAACGGCGGAAACTCAGCATTTTTCACGTCCAAGAGTTTCTCCGCAGTATAATTATTGTATTCATTGTATTCATCTATTGACCCCACCAGAATATGATTCAAAAAATTGAAATGCTCCTAAGCGAAGTAGATGGTCTCACTGCCGCTACTCCGCAAGAATGGGATGCCCTGCGCATCAAATATCTCAGCAAGAAAGGTGTCGTCAACGACCTGATGGCCGACTTTCGCAATGTGCCTGCTGAGCAGAAGCGCGAAGTGGGCATGAAGCTCAACGAACTCAAGACGGCGCTTCAGGAAAAGCTCGCTGCCCTCAAAGAAACAATGGCTGCCAGCGAAGACAACCACGATGACCTCGACCTGACCCGCACGCCTTATCCCGTCCGATTGGGCACGCGCCACCCCCTGACCCTCGTGCGCAACGAGATTATTGACATCTTCTCGCGCCTCGGTTTCACGCTTGCCGATGGTCCCGAGGTGGAGGACGACTGGCACGTTTTCGGTTCGATGAACTTTGCCGACGACCATCCTGCTCGCGACATGCAGGACACCTTCTTCGTGACTCGTCAGCCCGATGTGCTCTTGCGCACCCACACCTCGTCCGTGCAGAGCCGCGTGATGGAGACCATGCAACCGCCCATCCGTGTGATTTGTCCCGGTCGTGTTTACCGCAACGAGGCCATCTCTGCCCGCGCACACTGCTTCTTCCATCAGGTCGAAGGCTTGTACATTGACAAGAACGTCTCCTTTGCCGACCTCAAGCAGGTGCTCCTCACCTTTGCCCGCGAGATGTTTGGTGCCGACACCAAGATTCGTCTGCGCCCTTCCTACTTCCCCTTCACCGAGCCCAGCGCCGAGATGGACATCTCCTGCAATATCTGCGGCGGCAAGGGCTGTGCCTTCTGCAAACAGACAGGCTGGGTGGAAATCCTCGGTTGCGGAATGGTGGACCCCAACGTGCTTGAGGCCAACGGCATTGACAGCAGCATCTACACAGGCTATGCCTTCGGTATGGGCGTAGAGCGTATCACCAACCTCAAATACCAGGTGAAGGACCTCCGAATGTTCTCCGAAAACGATGTGCGTTTCCTTGAGGAGTTCCAATCAGCCAACTAAATCACAAGTACTAATAGGTAGAACCTATCATATCTATAAAAGCGCAACCCTCACCCTCTCGAATGGAGCAATATGGGCTGCGCTTTTTTATTTCCATTCCATTCTATGTGCGCCTATCAAAGGCCCAATCCCCGATGTCCACAACGCTAAATCTATGAAAGAAAAATTACGGGCATTGAAATTTTATAGCATAGATGCGTTTCCTTCCGCTTGTAGATTTCAACCCCAGAATCCTCTAATAATATGAAAACCTACCTTCTCTCCGCCCTGCTTGTCCTTTTTTCCTTTTCTCTCTCTGCGCAAACCATCAGTACGATGCAGGAACTCACGGCCCAGCAAAAGGCCGCGGCCACTAGCATTACGCTGCGAGGCGTGCAGTTGCCCACTGGCTGGAACTCTGACTTTCGCCAACTGCGCGACTGCTGTCCACGCTTGACCGAACTGAACCTGAGCGGTTGTCGCAATCGCGAGTTGCCGACCAACGCCCTCTTTTCGGCCCACCACCTGCGCCGCCTAGTGCTGCCCGACAGTTTGGAGCGAATCGGCAAGGCCGCGCTCTATGCCTGCGATGGCATCGAAGAATTGGTCATTCCCGCCTCCGTCGTGCGTATTGACGATAGCGCTTTGGCAGGAATGCGCGCGCTCCGGCGGCTGACCATTCTTGGTTGTCCGGAAATGGGCGAAATGGCCTTGGCTGGCCTGACTGATTTGCGCGAGATTGTGGTCCAGTCACCCATCCCTCCACGCTGCGCAGCCAATACATTTGCAGGTTTGCAGAGTCAGCAGATTCAACTGACGGTTCCTCGCTCTGCGCGTCGTGCCTATCGGCAGGCCGAGGGGTGGTGCACCCTCTTTATCAAAGCTTCCAAGAAGCATACGGAAGACGTTGATTCCGTGCAGATTATTCCTATTCCCCAGTCGCTGACTTACGATGGCGGCAGACTCACAATGGCGCAAATCGGAAAGGTAGTGGCCTGCGATGCGCTAAACAACGAGCGCGACCATGCGCAGTCCATTCTCAATCGGCTGAGCACATGGAGACCAGGGAAGGGCAAAGGCATTCTTCAACTGGAACTAGACGCGACCATCAGTGCAAGCCCCGAAGCCTATACGCTTCAAGTCACACCGAATGGCATCGTCATTAGAGGCGTCACGCCGACCGCCGTCTTCTGGGGACTGATGACGCTCGAACAGATGCTGACAACGTCCTGCGCCAATACGCTCACAGCCTCCTTGCCCACACTCCATATTGAGGATGCGCCGCGAACCCAACTGCGCGAACTGATGATAGACCCCGCGCGAATCTTCATCCCCCTGGCCGAACTGCGCCCGTTTGTCGTAGAGATGGCCCGCTACAAGCTCAACGCCCTGCACCTGCACCTTGTGGACGACCAGGCTTGGCGCATAGAAATCAAGGCATATCCGCGACTGACGGAGATTGGTTCCAAACGAACCGGCATGGACGATATGCCGCTGGACATTTCGGGCTACTACACACAGGAGGAAATGCGCGAATTTGTACAGTTTGCCGCTCGCTATCATGTGGAGGTGATTCCAGAAATCGAAATGCCCGGCCACGAGGTGGCAGCCATCCATTGCTATCCGCAACTCACCTGCGGCGCGCGCGAAGTGCCCATCCGCACCACTTGCGGTGTGTCCAACGAACTCCTTTGTCCAGGCGAGGGGTTTGTCTATGAATTTCTGGGCAACGTATTCCGCGAACTCAGCGAAGTCTTTCCCTCGCGCTATATCCACCTAGGAGGCGATGAGGCAGGCAATCCAGCCCTAGATTGCTGGACGCATTGCGAAAAGTGCGAGGCGCTCAAAGCCAAATTAGGCATTCCCCTTTCCGACCGCATCGAAAACTGGCGGTTGCAAGAGTACCTCTTCAACCGCGTCATCGACACCCTGCGCACCTGTTACGGCAAGACGCCGATGTTCTGGTACGAAACGGATTTCAAGCGCATCCCCGAGGGCTGCATCACCTTTGCCTGGCGCCACGGACTGACGGCTGCGGCTATTCGCGCGGCACAGGAGAATGGAGCCCACATTATGCTCTGCCCTGGCGAGCATTGCTACCTTGACTATCCCGCAGCCCCAGGCGATATGCCCGAGGTCAACTGGGGCATGCCCGTCACCTCGCTCGAGCAAACCTATCGCCTTGACCCATCCTGGGGCTTCGGCGAATCCTTCGAGCAGCACCATCTCTTCGGTGTGGCAGGTACGCTCTGGAGCGAGTGCATCCCAACACCCGAACGCCTTTTCTATATGACTTATCCCCGCGCTATGGCCTTGGCCGAAGCAGGATGGAGCCCGCAAACACGCCGCCAATGGCCCGATTTCCAGCAACGCTCCACCTTCCACCTGCGCGCCCTCTTCACCCGTAGATTGCTTGATGCCTCTCGCTAGGATAGGATTTCTATTCAGCTTGGATGCCTTCATGCCACCACGCACCATAGGTCTTTGATTTTCACAGAAGTCACCTAGCCCGCTACGCTCCTTC
>SAMEA3663162__coassemble_253_pt1 | contig 13432 bp, 12 predicted proteins | sample SAMEA3663162__metabat2_low_PE_001 | metagenome-assembled genome bin SAMEA3663162 (sample SAMEA3663162) | pig gut metagenome | biome: pig gut; feature: pig-associated habitat; material: faeces | place: Denmark | collected 2012 | reverse complement strand
GCATTTCGCCGAAAAATGTATTATCTTTGTACTAGCGAAGAGGAGAGAGCCCATAGACAAAGGGTTTTCTCCTCTTTTTTCATGCGAAAATGGCCGAAAAAACCATTGTTTTACAAAGCATTTAGAAAAATTTATATGCCGAAGCGGATTTTCTACGGGCTTTTGCGGAAATTTTTCGGGCCAAGTTGGTGCACGAATTGACGATATAGGAACTTGAAAAGTTAAAAGATATTTATTTTCTACCCTGCATTTTTTTGCATTTCTAGGTAATGTGAAGGTCGTCATTGCAAGGCAATGTATCGCACGTTGCTAGTGGGCGTGTGGCTCAGCAGAAATGGAAATCAAAATGAAGCCTTATCAATGAGAATAAACTTCATATTCACACCTCATGAAGAACCAAGACATTTACACCTGCGCAGGCTTCAAATAGCCCCCGATTTCGTAGAAAATCCCAATTAACCTTATCAATTCCACCAGGCATATTGAAAGGAAAACACTGCCTTTCCGACTTTCTCAGTGAAAAGAAATATTCACAAATTTGTAACATTTTTTTTATTCACACCCTGCAATATCAAGGGAAACAATTATCTTTGTAGCCGAATGATTCAAGGTCGGTTCTATAAATTAGATGGCGATTCTGTCTGTCGTTCCTATCGTTGTGCGTTGCATTCAGTCACGCTTTGATTGCTGCTCTGCTTAGTAGGAGCCAAAACGTCTGGCACAATAGGCACAAATCCTTCTCTGGCTAACCTTTGGACCCTACCTATATAAAACAACAGTTTTTCAAATGGACCTATTTTATTTAGGAATCTTAATTTTCCTCTTTATCCTTGCTATCTTCGACCTTTCGGTCGGTGTTGCCAATGATGCAGTAAACTTTATGAGCCCAGCCGTTGGTTGTAAGGCTTCTAAGTTTCGGACCATCTTAATTGTGGCCGCCATCGGTATCTTTGTCGGTGCGTCCACCAGTAGCGGCATGATGGATATTGCCCGCCACGGCATTCTCAACCCGATTCACTACACCCTTGACGATGTGCTTTGCATCTTCCTTGGCGTAGCTGCAACCGACGTTATTCTGCTTGACATCTTCAATACGTTGGGCATGCCGACCTCCACAACCGTCTCGATGGTGTTTGGTTTGTTGGGTGGTAGTAGTGCGCTGGCTATGTCGAAGATTATGGAGAGCGGTTTGCCGTTCGCAGAACTGATTAACACGAACAAAGCCCTGCAGGTTATCATCAGCATCTTCTTGAGCGTAGCCTTGGCATTTGTGTTCGGTTTCCTAGTTATGTGGCTGACGCGTATTATCTTCACATTCAACTATAAACGCCACCTGCGTTGGTCCATCGCTTTATTTGGTGGTATCTCCGTTACTTCCATTTTCTCCTTCCTGTTGATTAGCGGTTTGAAGAACTCGAAGATTCTTCCCTCGATTGGCTGGACGCCCGATTTTATAGCCGAAAACCAATGGGCTATTTTGGGTTGCTGTCTTCTCGTGTTTACCATTTTGATGGAAATCCTCCATCTTTTCCGTGTCAATATCTTCAAGATTATCGTATTGTTTGGCACCTTCTCGCTGGCTATGGCTTTTGCAGGAAACGACCTCGTAAACTTCATCGGTACTCCCTTGGCTGGTTTGGAGTCGTTCCTTGATTTCACAGAGAATGGCAACGGTGTGGCAGCAGACAACTATCTGATGACAGTGCTAGCTGGACCATCAAGTCTGCCTGGTAAGCAATGGTTCCTCATTGCAGCTGGTGCGATCATGACCATTGCCATCTGCACCTCCAAGAAGGCGCAGAAAGTGGTGGAGACCACCGTCAACCTCTCGCGTCAGGACAGCAGCGAAGAGGTGTTCAGCTCCTCCAAGATTGCGAGAACGACCGTGCGCGGCGTGATGAATACGACCAATGCTGTCACCCGCTTTGTGCCCATGCCCGTGAAAGCTTGGATAAACAAGCGATTCAATACCGACGAGGCTATACTTGATGAAGGCGTGGCGTTCGACCAAGTGCGTGCATCGGTCAACTTAGTATTGGCAGGTCTGTTGATTGTAGTGGGTACCACACTTCAGTTGCCCCTTTCCACAACCTATGTGGCATTTATGGTGGCAATGGGTACTTCTTTGGCCGACCGTGCATGGGGTCGCGAGACGGCTGTCTATCGTATCACAGGCGTTATCTCTGTCATCGGTGGATGGTTTATTACTGCGGGAGCAGCATTTATTTTGAGTTTCATCATCGCAACGCTCAACCACTTCGGTGGCGGTATTGCCATGCTGTGTGTGATAGCCGTACTCGTCTGTGTGCTCGTTAACAACAACCGCAAGTTCAAGAAAAAGCAAGAGCAGGAATCCATTGATACCATCTTCCGTCAGTTGGTTCGTTGCCACGACAAGCAAGAGGCTTGGCATCTACTCTGCCAGCACGTGAGTCAGACACAGGTGGATATGGTTGAATTTACGCGTCAGACCTTCCGCAATATTACCAACGGCCTCATGTACGAGGATATCAAGGCCCTGCGTAAAGCTACGGCAGAGGTGGAAGAACACAAAGCCTACTGGAAACGTTATCGCCGAAAGGAAATCATCGGTATGCGCCACATTGACTACCTACAGGCCGTAGAGAAGAATACCTGGTTCCACTTGGGTTGCAACAACCTCTCTCAGATTATCTATTGCTTGAAACGTATGCTCGAGCCTTGCGTGGAGCACGTAGATAACAACTTCAATCCCTTGCCACAGGATTATATCGACGAACTCCTTTCCATTACAGGTGAGGTGGACCAGATGATGGAATCCACGGCTCAGATGATTCGCACTGGTGATTTCAAGGACAGTGATGCCCTATTGGTAGAAGGCAATGCCCTCAAGGCGCATATCTCGCAGTTGCGCCATAAACAGCAAGACCGCATTCAGCAAGAAGACAGCAATATCAAGATTGATTTGCTCTATCTCAGTACGCTCCAAGAAACACAAGAGCTTGTCAGCATGATGCGCCACCTCTTGAGAGCCAGCAAACGCTTCCAAGAATAAGAGGCAGACAGCGAGTGAAAGACACTTGCCCTCCATCATTCTACATAAAAAAGGTAGATTCCAGAAAGGTCGCATACCGACCTCAAAGGAATCTACCTTTTTCTTTCTTCAGGTAGGTTCTATAAATTAGCTTGTGATGGATTCGCGGCTATTGTGCCGTAGATTTTTGCTTTTCATAAAGGAGCGTAGCGGGCTACGTGACTAAATGAAAAACAAACAGATACGGCGCGAGAGGCGTGAAGACATCCAAGTAGAATAGAAACCCTACCTACCATTGAAACTAATTTATAGAACCTACCTTCAGGCCTTCCAGTACATTGAGCGTAACTGCCAGCTCGTTGGAATGAGAACCTATCTATTGCTTTCCTGCTGCTTGCGTTGCTCGATGAGAGACAGAACCGCTTCGCGCTGGTCGCCCTGAATGATGATTTCGCCATCTTTTATGCTGCCTCCTGTGGAGAGGCGCGTCTTGAGCCAGGTGGAGAACTCTTTCAGGTCTTCCGTCTTTCCGATAAAACCGCTGATAATGGTGACGGTCTTGCCTTTGCGGCCTGCGCGCTCAATCTTTACGCGCAAACGCTGCTGGGAAAACGGCAGTGTGTCGGGCTCCTCTTCGGGTGCTTCGACTTCGTAATTGAAATCTGGATTGGTGGAGAAGACTACGCCAAGGCGGTCCTTCCATTCGTTATTGGCCATAAGTGTTCGGGTAAAAAAAGGCGCTAACGTTGCTTGAAGCAAAACTGCAGCAACGTTAGCGCTGTTAGAATAATGAGGGAAAACTATTTATCTGCTTATCTACTTCGTTGGTAAGTGATCTCGTAGAAGCAAGCATAGACATTGTTCATAGCGTCACTCTGTCCCTCAGTGCTAGGAATGATAAGGCGCACCTTAGCAATCTCTTCATCGGTAGCAGACTGGCGGCCGATACCAATAAAGGTCAGAGGAACCAACCAACCATTGGGTACGGCTTTGCTACCGTATCTCGCTTGAAGAACGCCACTTGTGAAGGAAGCCGTGAACGTGCCACTCGTATTGACAACAGTCATTACGTCGGGAAGTGTGGCGAAGTCATTATTGTTGTTGGTGCTAGTGATGGAGTCGGCAGCAATATTGAATTCGGTGAAACGAGTCAGCAGTGTGGCGCGCTCCCCATCTTGCAACTTATCGCCAGCACCACGGCGTACAATCTGCATATAGATGCCCGAACCCGAGAAGAGGACGTATTCGTTTTTCGAGACATCGGTTGTGCTATCGTTGGCATAAAATTCGCTTTCGCTCAGCACCTTTATATTACCAGGGACAGAAAGGAATACTTCGCCCGAATCGGGATCCTTCACCTCAGTGCCGTTCTTGAGAAAGGATTCAACTTGTTTGCGCTCGCGCTTGCGGCGGTCGGCATAGGTTTCTTCGTCATCGCAAGAAGTAAAGGAGAATGTAGAAACCAATACCAAGGCTAGCAAGCAGGTATATGAGAAAATGGTAGAATGGATATGCTTCATAGGATAAGTATATTATTCAAGCTATTTTTTGATAAAAATAAGTGGCTGTGCTATCTATTTGGGCTGCAATTCGGGAAGCCGGAGCGTGGTGCCTGCATGCACATAGTTGGCGTCCTTCAAGCCGTTGTAGGTTGCGATGTAGTTGGCAAAGGATTTGCTGCCGTATTCCCTTTCGGCGATACTTGTCAAGGTTTCACCGCGCGAAACTACGTGGGTGGAACGCGTTCCAGTAATCTTGTAGCTTCCGCGATTCACTTGGGGTAGGGCGGCTTGCTTAGTTGCCTGACGATTTTCTTCGCGAAGAGCAGGCGTTGCTTCTGCAACCGTTTTCTCTGCAACAACTGGGGCCTTGGATGCTGCTTGCTTCTTATTGATAATGGAATCAACATTGGCAGGCGTAATAAGTTTTACGTCTGTGGTATCTGAAGCGTGCAGGCTGTCTGTGGTACTTGAATCGGCTGCGTAGATTTGCTCTTCATCCTCAATGGAAGTTGTCTCAAAAGATGAATTTGTTTCTACATCGCACTCCGTAAATAACTCCGACAGAAAGCCGAGGGTAAATAAAGAGAAGGTAACAAGGATCGCAAAGAGGACGATTGAGATTGTTTTCCATCGCTTGAGTTTGCGCATTGCCTTTTGGCTGACCAGATATTGCATTCCCTGTTCCGTTTCAATGGCAACGATAGAGTCAAATGCTTCTTCAGAACTTGCTCGGTCAGCTCCATCTGACCTAAAATTATCATTCTCTGCAGTTTCCTTCGGAATGCTAGAGGCTAGTACTTCGGGGCTTGGAATTGGCGGGAGAATGGGCGAAGCAACATCGCATTGCGTATCAGTGGACCCCCCTTCTGTTGGCAGAGATTCTTCATCGGATTTCTCCGAACTTGTTGCATCAGATGCGACAGACACTTCTGTATCTATAGGTTCAGACAACGGAATTGGCACGATGACTACTTGCTGTTCCTTGTCCGTCTCAGTGCTGGGCGAATCTTCGATTTTTGTCATAGAATCCTCTGTCGTATCTTTTTCTTCCTCGGAATTTGATAGAGAAGTGGTGACTTCTGAAAGCGGAATGGGAGTAACCACTTCCTTGCTCATAGGTTCGTTGGTTTCTTCCGGCTCCTGCTTTGGATCGTTCTCTTCTATTTCAGTAGAGATGATTTGCTCACTCTCGGATTGATTCGCTTCACTCTCGGATTGATTCGCTTCAGCCTCTTTGTCGTTAATCATTGAGGTATTTTCTTCTCCCTCGGTGGCAGGAATTTGGCTCTCAAGAATAGATACTTCCTCGTTTAATTGCTCAGAATCTTCAGGAACGGTACATGCGTCTAGTTCCTCAATGGCCGTTTCGTCATTGAGGATAACTGTCTGGAAATGCGAGAAGGGGCGATTTACTAAGTCTTTGAGCGACGTGTCGGGCGTGAACGAAACTTTGGTGTGCCCGTTAATTTGGAAACGCTCGCCGGTATTGATATTGACACTCTCGCGCTGGCCTACCTCAACAAGCTTAAAAGTTCCGAATCCTTTAATCTTGACATATTGATCCCGCTCCAACCCCTGCTGGATAACCTCGAAGAAAGCGCGTACGAACTGCTCGGCCTCGCGCTTGGTGATACCACTGCGGTAGCAAAGGAAGTCAGCAATATCTTGTAATAAAATCTTATTGTCCATAGAAAGGAAATTTGCTATTTAACACGATCCTTGAGTGCCGCCCCGGGTCGGAAAGATAACACAAGTTTGGGAGGCACGAGCATACGTTGCTTCGTGGTAGGATTATTGACTATGCGCTCTAATTTTTTCTTGACCTCAAATGAACCAAATCCTTGTATGGTGAATGTAGTACCATCATCGGCGTGGTCGGCAAACTCTTGGATGAAATCCTCAATGAGGCGTTTCGTTTCCTTCAAAGAAACACCTGTTTGGGTAGCCAGTGTGTTAACGAAGTCCTTATTATTCATGGTCGGGGATGGTTTGTGAGAAATATTATATGGTAGGTTCCTAAAATTAGTTGCAATGGGAGGTAGAGTTTCTATTCTGCTTGGAAGTCTTCACACCTTTCGCATCGTATCTTTTTGTTTTTCCTTCAGTCAGGTAGCCCGCTACGTACCTTCATGAAAAACAAAACCTACGGCACGATAGCCGCGAATCTTTCGCTGGCTAAATTATAGAATCTACCATATATGGTACAGCCAACAAGGAGAAAGGGATAATGTCGGCTAACTGGGAGTTGTTGATTTAGACTTCTTCGTTGACTACTTCCGCAAAAAAGTCAAAGACCTCGGCATCTGTGATACGGGCGTTGTAGAACTGTCCCAGCTGAAGGTCAGCACTGTTGCGATGAATAAGCACCTCGCAATCTACTTCCGGTGAATCATATTCGGTACGTCCCACGTAGTATTCACCTTCCAATCGGTCAATGATAACGCGGTATGTCTTACCAATTTGATTCTCTGCCCACTGATTGGCAATTTCTTCTTGTGCCTCCATCAGTATGTCAAGGCGGCTGTCTTTTACTTCCTGAGGTATGTCGTCCGTATAATGTTTGGCTGCGTAGGTTCCTTCTTCTTCGCAATAGGCAAAGGCTCCCATACGTTCGAACTTTACTTCACGCACAAACTCTACCAGTTCCTCAAATTGCGCCTGCGTTTCGCCAGGAAAACCAACCATCAATGTAGTGCGGAGGCAGATTCCAGGAACTTCGCGGCGCATAGCTTGGATAAGATCAAGGGTTTCTTGGCGTGTGGTATGGCGACGCATGCGCTGCAACACCTCGTCATTGATATGCTGGAGGGCAATGTCAAGATATTTGCAAACCTTTGGCTGTTCGCGCATGACACGTAGCAGGTCCATCGGAAAGCCTGTTGGATAAGCATAATGCAGGCGAATCCATTCCACGTCAGGCAGAGCCGCCATTTTTTCTACCAGTTCGGCAATCGCAGGACGGCCATAAAGGTCTAGGCCGTAGCTAGTCAATTCCTGCGCAATCACCTGAAATTCCTTAACGCCCTTTTTCGTGAGCATCTCCACCTCGGCGAGAATATCCTCAATGGTACGGCTGGTATGATGGCCTGTAATGATGGGGATGGCGCAATAAGCGCAATGACGATTGCAGCCTTCGGAAATTTTAATATAGGCGTAATGAGTTGGAGTGGTGAGAACGCGATTTGTTGGCTGGGAATCGCAGGAAGTATCGGCTTCCTGAGAAATGCTAGTATCAAGGTCGTTCACCAGCTGAACCCAGTTGAACTTACCATAATACTTGTCTACTTGTGGGATTTCCTTTTCCAACTCTGCCAGATAGCGTTCTGACAAACAGCCCATGACGTAAAGTTTCTCCAAAAGGCCATCCTCTTTGAGCGCGCAAAGTTCAAGAATCATATTGATGCTTTCTTCCTTTGCATCGCCAATAAAGCCGCAGGTGTTGACTACGGCTATTCCGCCATGTACCTGTTCGGGATTATGATATATGGTATATCCGTGGGATTGGAAAAGATGGAGTAACTGCTCGGAGTCAACAAGATTCTTCGAGCAGCCCATCGTGATAATATCAACTATACGAGACACGTTTATTAGGTGTTTGTTGATTCGTTATTTTTGAATATCGTCCATGCTGAATAGAGCATCGACAAAATCGCGGCGATTGAAAGGCTGAAGGTCGGTCATTTTTTCACCAAGACCGATGTACTTCACAGGTACTCCCAGCTGGTGCGAAATACCTATAACAACGCCACCCTTAGCTGTGCCGTCTAATTTTGTAATGGCCAATGCCGTCACATCGGTTGCTTTGACAAATTGCTTGGCTTGCTCGTAGGCGTTTTGGCCAGTGGAACCATCGAGCACAAGAAGGACTTCGTGTGGCGTGTCGGGCACAACCTTGCGCATTACATTCTTGATTTTTGTCAACTCATTCATGAGGCCAATCTTGTTGTGAAGGCGGCCTGCCGTGTCAATAATAACTACGTCGGCATCGTTGGCAACCGCAGAAGAAAGTGTGTCGTAAGCGACGCTGGCGGGGTCGCTACCCATTTGTTGCTTTACTACAGGCACTCCGACACGTTCGCCCCAGATACAAAGCTGTTCAACGGCGGCAGCGCGGAAAGTATCGGCAGCACCTAGATAGACCTTCTTGCCTATTGCCTTAAACTGATAAGCGAGTTTGCCGATGGTTGTAGTTTTGCCCACACCATTCACGCCGACGACCATAATAACGTAAGGTTTTTTGTCAGCTGGTATAGAGAATCCTTCTTCCTCTTCCTCGCTACTGGGCACAAGTAGTTCGGTAATTTCTTCGCGAAGGATATTGTTCAGTTCGTCAGTGCCGAGATACTTGTCGCGTGCCACACGATCTTCAATGCGGTGGATAATTTCAACAGAAGTATCTACGCCAATATCAGAAGTGATAAGCACGTCTTCAAGGTTGTCGAGAACCTCCTCATCTACTTTGGATTTCCCGACAACTGCGTGTGCTATTTTGCTAAATACACTAGTCTTTGTCTTCTGAAGGCCAGCATCAAGAACCTCTTTCTTTTCTTTCTTTGAAAATAATTTACTGAATATTCCCATACAATTATGTTAGATTTCCTCTTATAAATAAATCGCGAGAGAAGGGGAAATGGATTATTTCTTCGGTGAATAGGTTGTTTTTATTGGCAGCAAAGATAATAATTAGCCACGAAGTATATCGTGCTGAAGGAGATTTTTTGCTGTTTTAGGCTCGCTGGTTGGTTCGTCTGTGTACTCTATGAAACAATATAGAGTAGTGGTGACTACATTTTCCCTTCTGCATTTCTTGTATAGGCTACAAAAAATGCGCATTCGCCGAGCAGATTTAGAGTTCCTTTAACCAGTCTATCATTATTTGAAGAGCCTCGGGCGAGATAGTTTCTTCGATTTCGCCATACTCATCAACAGTGCCCTTTTGGCAATGTTGCAGGAGGTGGTTCAAGTCTGGGAGGTTGGCAATCTTGTTCCTTTTGCCTTTCAGACCGCTTTCCAATAAACTTAAATGCTGTGTGCTGTTGACTTGTAGGTCTTTCTTGCCACCGATAGCAAGGACTGGACAAGCAATTTTCCCTATAATAGTACTCGGATTAACTTGAAGGAAATATCGGAACCAAGGAGTGTCCGCTTGCTTGATGGCAGCCTGAAAATTTGGGGTCATGGAAGCGGGAAGCATCTTTGGAAGAGGAATTTCTGCAGGCTTCTTTCCTGCAATGATACCATCCAAACCTTCTCCCAAAGCCTGTACGTACGCATTGATGACGTCGTCGGAAAGAGTTGTCATGGCGTGCAGCATATCCTTGTTCTGTTGAAGGATTGTTTCACGGCCAGAAGCTACCATACCAGACATAGAAACAACGAAGTCCACATGCTTATCAGCAGCAAGCATTAGGGCAATCGCGCCTCCTTCGCTATGGCCAAGAATGCCTACCTTGTCGAAACGTTTGCGTGCGAACTGAATAGCGCACGCAGCATCGTCCGAAAAATCCTTCGTAGTATAGTTGCTGAATGTGGCAGAAGCATCGCCATAAAAACGGTCGTCATATCGCAGTGTCGCAATGCCGTTGCGGGCAAAGGCATCGGCAATAACTGTAAAGGGACGATGCTCAAAGAGTTCTTCATCGCGATTCTGCTGTCCGCTACCTGTCACTAATACAACCACGGGAGTGCTTTTCGTGTAATTTGCAGGCAGCGTGAGCGTACCATATAAGTGAACATTTCCATTTTGAAACGTCACTTCCTCTGTGCTATATGGGAAGGGCGGTTGCGGAGTCTGCGGACGCTTCGGGCCCTCTACATTACCAGCCTTCAGCAACAGGGGAAACTTCCTGCCAGACTGCGTGAAATTTCCCTGAATTTGGTTGTCGGGTGTCAGTTTTCCTTCATAACTGGCTCCAATCATAGGAATCGAAATCTTTACCTCGCCCGAGATGGAGGGAATCCATTGGGTTTTGATTCCTTTTACGCCTTGCTTGGGTGAATCCATGGTACACCCTTTTAAGGTGAAATGAAAAACCAATGGCAGTTTGGTACCCATAACATCGAGTTCCCCGCTATAGGTCCCCGACTGGGCACTTAGGGTAAGGGATACACTTAGTAGTCCTACCAATAGAAAAGAGCGAGTAAGCTTCATGGTGTGTCGGTTGTTGGAGATTGAAGATTGGTGAATGAGCAATACTTTGCGAAGGGTCATCGGAATAAATGAGGCAAACGAAAACTAAGACGGAAACCTGCATCACAACAACTGCTTGTGAGGGGTTTGCCGTTTTAGTTTTCGTTTGTAAAAGAGGCTTGTTGATGAGGCAATCCTAGTCAACGAGGCCCTGCTCCTGCCATTCGGCTAAGAGTTTCTGAGCATCGGCAAGGGCTGTTGCGTGGTCAACTTCATATTCCTGACAAAGCAGGTCGGCAATGGTTTCATCGGTGAACTCTTCCTTTTCTTGCAAGGAGTTCCAGATATAAGCAGCCGATTCGTTGAGATTGATGAGTTTGCTGAAGTTGAGATTCCGCAGGCCTTCTGCGATAATCACCTTTTCTCCACAAACATCACGGAGGGTAAATCCTTCTTTGATTTTCATATATATAATATGGTATGGTGGGTGGGTAAATAAATTGACTAGGACAAGATGTGGGAGAGCACAAGCACCTCCACTTTAGATTCCTAATTTGAGGAAGGTCCTGCGATAGATAGCCAGGAGCCAGCGGCGGATGGGGTCAAGTCGCATCCAGATTGCTGAGTATATTCGCCATTTTTTTGCAGTGACGAGGTCGGGCGTTGTACGTCCTTTGCGCAGGAACCCAGTGGCGATTCCGATAACATTCTCCACCTTGCAGGTTTCCGTTCCATAAGCATTTCCATCGCCTTTGAGCGTGAGGCAATCGCCATTGCGGTGAATCAGTCTGTGCAAGACATATAGCTGTGGGGCAATCTCGGCTAGAACCACATCGCCACGCTTCAATTTGACGCGGTCGGGTGCTTCAAGTATCACCTCATCCCGTCCATTGTCGAGGAATGGACGCATACTGAAACCATGAACACGAAATGTAACGGTTTTCCCTGCGTCAATCCATTTCTTGACTTCGGGAATCATGATATGGTTGGGTTTAGAAATACTCTTTGGCACTGGAGAATAATTACGAATGATTGGATGAGGGGGAAAACTAATTACTCGTAAACCTTTGCGATTGCAGTATGACAGACGCGAGCAGCCTCTTCATCGGGACGGCATTTGAGATAGAACACGGGGACACGCTTGGCAATCTCGCTGATAGTATCACAAATTTGTCGGTAGGAAGGCTTGTCCCAAATCATTGTGCTGCACGAGGACAAGATACTGGCGAAACTTTTGAGGGCAGGCTCACGCTGGATAATATTCTCGGGGAATTGCTCCAAGCGAACAATAGCACGAGCGGGCACTTGCTTGTTTTTATAACAAGGTGTCTTACCGCTCCATGGTGTTCCATAAACCCAAACTGTTCCATCTTCGGGGTGAAAGCGCAGGGCTGGATTGTCATCGTTGAGCAGTTCCGTATCGGGAAGATAGGTCAGCCATTGGGTGGAATGCGTACTCTTGCCCGTACCGCTTTTGCCTAGGAAAAGATGTCCGCCTCCGTCCTTCATCGTGACGGAGGAGTGCATCAGGATTATCTGATGGTATGCCCCCGAAAAGGCGAAGGCAATCATCAAGGCATTGCCCAATCCGAAAGAGCGGTTGGCTGGTTCCTCTCCATAAAGTGTGGCTTGGCAATAGCGGAACTCGGCAGAGGTGCGCATAGCACAAGCAGGTTCGCCCTGCACATTGCTAATCAGAATTAGATAACCACCTTCGGGAAGCTGGTAGATGCCGTGATTGATTCCGCCACAGTCAAATTGTCCCAGTTCTTCTCCTTCTCCTTGGAAAGGAACGGGGTCCCCATTGACCTTTATGGTAAACATCTGATGGCCGTCTGCCTCGCTTTTCGAAACATTAAAGGGAGCGTACGAGGGCATCAGCAAACGCACATCGTCTGCTCCTTTATATTCAACGTCGAAATAGGCTTCGGCAACTCGGAAAAAGAGATGGTTCATAAGTTTATTGAGGGTCAGTGTGAAGTTTGTGGAATTGGAAATCGTTAGGTGTCAGTTCAACAAAGCGAACATGCTTTCGGTGGTTCAGGTCGCGTCGCAGACGAACATACTTCTTTTCCAATTTGCTGCGCGAAGTTCCATAGATGGTGATGCACATTGTATGGCCGTTCTGCACGCCTTGAAGGTATTGCTGTAGCTGTACATCATAGGATTCACGGAAGTGAATGAATCCTTTGTTGTCAAGTTCGGCACCTTCCAATTCCTGAATGGGCGTGATATAAATAACGGTGTCGTTCAGTGTTTCGGCATAACCAAAGGCATACACTCGTCTGGGTGTATTCTTATCTCGGGCCTGTGCTGGCGTGGCAGTCAAGAGCACTGTCGCCAGCCCGATTGCAGATACAATAATCGCGCTAAGAATTTTCTTCATTGTATGGATTTTGCTTTTGGCTACAAAAGTAGTAAATTCTGGTGAGTATACAATTACAGCGGTACGAAAAACATACTATTTCGTAACTACACAGGTAGATTATTGCTGGACAGGGATACTATTCGGCGCGCACAGACGGCATCATTTCATGCATATTTAGCACCCAGCCAAACTGGTTATTTTCGGGCGCCAAACGACATGCGTAGTTTCATTGAAACGCATTGAGAAGGCAATGTACCGCATAATTATAAATGATAAATCAGATCGCCTTCGCTGAGCCACACGCCCACAAGAGACGTGCGGTACATTGCCCCTCCATTGAGACCGCCATCGTAACTACTCAGGTCGTTTGGTGCCCGCAAAAATGGATAGGCTGGGTGCTAATTATGGGTGGAATGATG
>SAMEA3663162__coassemble_225_pt1 | contig 14460 bp, 12 predicted proteins | sample SAMEA3663162__metabat2_low_PE_001 | metagenome-assembled genome bin SAMEA3663162 (sample SAMEA3663162) | pig gut metagenome | biome: pig gut; feature: pig-associated habitat; material: faeces | place: Denmark | collected 2012 | reverse complement strand
GTTCTCGCATTCATAGGCAATGCGGAGTGTGGTCTTGGCTTCAAGGTTGACGCCCGTACGACCAGGCACATTGTAGAGAACAACGGGAAGCGGCGAGGCCTGTGCTACCGCCACGAAATGTTGATAAAGTCCTTCCTGCGAGGGCTTGTTGTAGAAGGGAGTAACAATGAGCACGCCCGCAAAGCCAGTCAAGTCGGTTTGTTGAAGGTATTCTACAACGGCAGCGGTGTTATTTCCACCGCAACCGAGCAACAGGGGAATCCGTCCGCCCACTTCTTCCACCGCAATACGCTTGATGGTTTCCTTTTCAACGGGGGTGAGACAAGGTGTTTCGGCTGTGGTGCCAAGGATGCAAAGGAAATCTGTGCCTTCGAAAAGATGAAATTGGAGGAGTTGACGCAAGGACACCTCATCTACGTTTCCCGAAGCATCAAAGGGAGTGACGAGAGCCACACCCATTCCCTGGAAAATATTATGTCTAGCCATAATAATATGAGTGGAATTATTAAAGGTTGCTTTTATAAATTTGCTTGCGATGGATTAGTGGCTATCGTGCGGTATGTTTTTATTTTTCATAAAGAAGCGTAGCGGGCTACGTGACTGAATGAAAAACAAAAAGATAGGGTGCGATAGACTTGAAGTCATCCAAGCAGAATAGAAACTCAACCTTCCATTGAAACTAATTTATTGAAACTACCTGAAGGTAGGTTCTAGTCAGTGGTACGACTTCATCGGCTACGGCGAATACTGCTAATATTGTAGGAGTAATGTCGAAAATTTATTTGGGGTCAGCAAACTCAAGGGTAGGTGTTTCTGGTCGCACTTGCTTGCGGCGGCCACCCGTATGTTCGTTGGAACGCTGAGCGCAAAGCTCCATGAATAGTTTTAACTGCGGCTCTGACATACGTCCTGCCTTTATGCGTTTGCGCTGGTACTTCACCCAGTTCAACAGTTTGTTGTGTTTATCGGGGAAATGGCCATGTTGTTTGACATATTCTTGGAGGATGAGGTAGTTTTCTACCCACTTTTCGTCGTTAGTCATAATACAAGTTTCTTTACAGGTAGGTCTATAAATTAGTTTCAATGAAAGGCAGGGTTTATATTCTGCTTGGATGCCTTCACGACTCTCGCACCATATTTTTGTTTTTCACTGAAATCACGTAGCCCGCTACGCTCCTTCACGAAAAGCAAAAACCTACGGCACGATAGCCGAAAACTCATCGCAAGCTAATTTATAGGACCTGCCTAAAGAGAATACTTGGTTTCCAACTAAACTATTACCTGGAATGTGCCTTTATCTTCGACCCATCGGCATTGTACCATTGGCCACTCCGTTTGGGCTGTCCCTGATTGTCAAACTCGCCGATGAAGTACATACCATTTTTGGCCGTATATTTTCCGCTATCAGCATGCAGCGCTTTGATTTTTCCTTCAAAGACACCATCATCTCCCATCTTGATGACACCTTCGGCGGGAAGGAGGCCTTGGGCGAAGACACCCTCATAGATATACTCCGTTCCCTTTAACTGAGCCTTGCCTTCGCCGTTGGGCAATTTCGTTTGAGCATCCACGATTCCTGTATAAACATAGGCAATCTGCTGGTTGTTATACTCCAGTTCGATCAAGCTGTCCTTTACGCCATAGGTAGCAGGGATCTCGGGCATGGCAGCATCGGGTTCGCTCGTTGGCTTGCACCCTCTGACCACGAGTAGAACTATCACAAAAGAAATTAGGCCCAGAAGCAAAGGCAGCCAGATAGAGAGGTGAAGTCTGGCCCAAATGCTGGGTGTCTGTTCTTCCTCCTCTTCCTGCATGAGGCTGCTTATGGTTTCGCCCACACTAGCCAGGTCCTCCAACTTTTCGGTTCGCGCCTCCATAAGTGGCGGCAATTTCCGGCCCAGTGATTTCAAGAACAGCTCTATTGTCTGCGCTCTGTCCTGCGGGTAGAAGCTCATTGCTTTGCGCAAAGCCTTGATAGTTTGCTCGCTGGTGCCTGTGGCTCGCAGCAGGTTGTAGAAATCAACATAGTCTTCTTCCTCAATCAGTGTACAGGCCATAGGGGGCTTTACGCCTGTGAGCATCTTGTACATTGTAGCAGCCAGGGCATAGATGTCGAGCGTTGGCGTAAAGTTTCTTTGGTTCATCTGCTCGTTGGGCGAATACCCAGGCGTGACAGCAGTAATTTTTGTACTCCGATCTGCGCTTCCGGCTTGGTTGTACGTTTGGCTCAGTCCGAAATCCACCAATATGGGTTTCCCGTTTTTCGTCACCATAACGTTTTCGGGCTTGATGTCAAGGTGGAGCATTCCCCTTCCGTGCATATAGTCGAGAGCGCTGCTCAAGAGGGTGGCATATTCGAGCACCTGGGATTCCTCAAGGGCAGTATGTTCCTCCACATATTGGTCAAGGTTGCTGCCGTCAATGAAAGGCATGACCATATAGACCGTTCCGTTTGCCTCGAACACCTCCATCACCTTGATAATGTTGGGATGGTTCAGGCTGGAAAGGTTCTTTGCCTCCGTATGGAATCGGCGGCGATAATTCGCAATGACAGAATTTTCATCCACGCGGTTCACCTCTCCCGTATATGGATTGCGCGTATTGTAGTCGCGCATAAAAAATTCCTTTATAGCCACGGTTGCGCGCATGGTCACTTCGGCATGAAAACTGCCTAGTTCACCACTGAGTTCCTTTTGGCCCTGCGTGACAGCATAAGCCTTGTAGGTGATTCCAAATGTGCCTGCACCTAATACGCGCTCTATCTGATAACTATAGGAAACGCCCCGCAGTTGGTCTCCTACCTTTAGGGTTTTCTGAATACCATTCATAGAAGTTTTTCACATTTTTTGCAAAGGTAAGAAATATCTTTTCATTTATTAGGCATCCTGCATAGCTTTTTTTATCAGGTAGGTTCTATAAATTAGCTTGGATGTATTTGCGGCTTCGTGCCGCAGGGTTTTCCTACGGAGTAGTGTGGCGGGCTACGTGACCTCAGTGAAAAACAAAAAGATAGGGTGCGAGAGGTGTGAAGACATCCAAGGCGAATGTGAGCCCCCTACCTTCCATTGAGACTAACTGAGTGGACCTGCCTGAAACTCATTGAGAGGACCTAGCTATACCCATTCCGCCGCGGCCTACAGCCCATGAGCGGCCCGTTTCCGCATTATTGACCTACTTCTGCGAAGTTTGTATCACCGAATTGTAGACAGGCAGTAATAGGTTTTTGGCAAAAATCCGTACCTTTGCCGAGAAAACAGCCCTTGCTGGCAGGTGCGAAACGGTGAAAGCGTTTGCGCAAGCCCGGCAATGGCGAATCATCTCTAGAAAACTACACCATGCTACTACACAAATGGCTCACCTCTCTCGGTCGCTACCTACAACTGATGGGTCGCACCTTCTCACGACCAGACCGTATGCGCATGTTTTTCCGACAGTACCTGCGCGAAATGGCACAGTTGGGCGTGGACTCCATCGGCATCGTTCTGCTTATCTCCTTCTTTATCGGTGCCGTCATCTGCATTCAGATTAAACTCAACATACAGAGCCCGTGGATGCCCCATTGGGTGTCGGGCTACGTGACGCGCGAGATTATGCTCCTGGAGTTCAGCTCGTCCATCATGTGCCTTATCCTTGCAGGAAAAGTTGGCTCGAACATTGCTTCGGAAATTGGTACAATGCGCACGTCGCAGCAGATTGATGCACTGGAGATTATGGGTATCAATTCCGCCTCGTATCTGATTCTGCCGAAGGTAGTCGGCATGGTCACGATGATTCCCCTGCTGGTGGTATTCAGCACCGTGAGCGGTATGATTGGTGCCTATGCCACGGCCTACGTCGGTCACATCATCACTCCAACGGACCTGACGGCGGGTTTGCAGCACGACTTCAACCAATGGTTCCTCTGGATGGGTGTCATCAAGAGCCTCTTCTTTGCCTTTATCAGCGTGCCAGCCTTCTTCGGTTATACAGTCGAGGGCGGCTCCACCGAAGTGGGCAAAGCGAGTACCGATGCTGTCGTAACGAGCAGCATCCTTATTCTATTCTCGGACCTCTTCCTTACACAAATGTTGTCATGATAAAGCTGGAACACCTCTATAAGTCTTTCCCCGACAAGGACGTACTCTACGACATCAATACCACCTTCGAAGACGGAAAAACGAATCTGATTATCGGTCAGAGCGGCTCGGGAAAAACCGTTCTGATGAAATGTATCGTGGGGCTGTTTGAACCCACGAAAGGCGATGTCATATACGACAGTCGCAGTTTTATCAGCCTGAGCAAGCGGGAGCGCACGTTCCTGCGCCGCGAGATGGGCATGATATTCCAGAGTGCAGCCCTCTTCGACTCTATGAGCGTGCTGGAGAACGTGATGTTTCCCTTGGATATGTTCTCGGACGACAACTACAACGAGCGCAAACGCCGCGCCGAGTTCTGCCTGGACCGCGTAGGACTGCTGGATGCTATCAATAAGTATCCCGGCGAAATCTCGGGTGGTATGCAAAAGCGTGTGGCCATCGCGCGCGCCATTGTGCTCAACCCGAAATACCTCTTCTGCGATGAGCCCAACTCGGGCCTTGACCCGAAGACCTCGCTGGTCATCGACAACCTCATCCACAGCATCACCCACGACTTTGGCATGACCACCATTATCAACACCCACGACATGAACTCGGTGATGGGTATCGGCGAACACATATTATATATATATAAAGGCAGAAATGAGTGGGAAGGCACCAAAGAAGAGGTGATGAGTTCGAACAACGAACGACTCAACAGCTTCATCTTCGCCTCCGACCTCTTCCGCAAAGTCAAAGAGGCCAACACCCCAGGCGAGCGTGCTGCCCAATAAGCCCCCTCACCGTCCCCCTACTGTTCAAATTTCTTCGCCCCCATACACGATCCTAAACCTATGCGCAAACAAATCCTTGCTCTTCTCCTACTAGCCGCAGTATTGCTGGGCCGTGCGCACGCACAAAACGCAAACTACCTGCAATACATAGACCTATATGCCCCGGCCGCCATCGACCAGATGAATCGCTATGGCATACCCGCCAGCATCACCTTGGCCCAGGCTCTCTTGGAAAGCGCAGCAGGAACCAGCTATCTGGCCATCCATGCCAACAACCACTTCGGCATCAAGGTGAGTGGCAACTGGACAGGACCTTATGTGGTGCGAAGCGACGACCGACCTGACGACAAATTTCGCGTTTACAAGAACGCTGCCGCTTCCTACGAGGACCATTCCCTCTTTCTGAAGAACGGACGACGATACGCTTCCCTGTTTTCGCTCAGTCCAAGGGACTACAAAGGATGGGCACGCGGACTGAAAGCCGCAGGATATGCCACTAGCCCCACCTATGCCAATCGCCTGATTGAAATCATCGAAAGATACGACCTGACACAATACGACTCGGGCAAGAAACCGCGCCACCACTACGAGCCATCACCCTCACGCCGACACTCCAAGCACAAAGGCGCGCCCACAAAGACGCCCGACGACTACCAGATTGGCTATTGCAACGATAACTACTACGTAAGGGCTCAGGCAGGCGACACGTACAAGTCCATCGCCAAGGTGATGGGCAAGCGGGCAAGGAAGCTGCGCAGATACAACGAGGCCAGCCGACACCGCGAACCCGAAACGGGCGAAATCGTTTACCTCCACAAAAAACATAAGCGCGCTGCCAAGCAGTGGAAAAACAAATACCACGTCATTCAGCCTGGAGAATCCATGCACGACATTGCCCAAAAATATGGCATGCGCTTGTCCACACTCTACAACATCAACAACCTTGATCCCAACTTCATTCCCCGAGCTGGCAGACAGCTACGTCTGAGATAGGGAGAGGCCAGAAATCTGAAATATTTCTTAAATCCGAATGTTTTATCTAAAAGAAAGCGTAATTCTATGGTACATAAATTCAACGTATCAAGGAATTTCGTATATTTGCCGTAAGGTAGGACGACCTATGTCCTATTCCGCAAACCATCTAAATAAGAAACGATATGAAGAAGCTACTCCTATTATTATGTTGCAGCGCAGTTGTCCTCACAGCTAGCGCTCAGGATGACGATTTATACTTCGTACCGTCCAAGAAATCGTCCAAAAACACTACATCCCCCGAACGATACGAAACGCCCTCACGCCATAACGAAGTACAAGAAGGCGAGCAGACCTACGACAACTGGGCCGACGGACGCGGCAACGGAAATTGGGACGTGGATGCGTACAACCGCAGAACGCCACACACAGAATCCGCTGACACCACAGCAGTAGATTCCGTTGCGGATATCGAAGGCATCGCTTCGGGCGACTATACCGCACGCCTGGTGCGCTTCCACTCGCCCCACGCTGGCGTCATCGTCAGCAGCCCCTACTATTCGGACATTGTAGATGTGTGGGTGGACCCCTGGTATTACAGTTCGTGGTACAGCCCTTGGGGTTGGTACGACCCTTGGTACTATAGCTGGCACTCGGCATACTGGCACCACAGCTGGGGATGGGGATGGAGCTACTATCCCTACTCTTGGAGTTGGGGCTGGGGCTGGTGCGACCCCTGGTATCACCATCACCACCACTGGTATCCCACTTGGGGCGGTGTCCACAACAATTACTTTGCTGGCAATATCGGTCCGCGCGGCGGCTTTGTAGGTCGCTACGGACGCGGCGGCGCCTATACAACCTCCCGACCCTCGCGCGACTACACCTTGGCCAATTCACGCAATACGGGTGTACGCGGTACGACAAACAACAATCGCGGGCTGGGCAGCTCGTCCTATCGCCCCTCGCGCAACTTCGGACAGAGTGGCACACCCACGCGCGGAAACGTGCAGCGCGGAAGCGTTTCGCGCGACAGAACATTCACACCGAGTTCTACCACGCGCCTCAACAATTCTGGAAACACAAGAAACAATTCCAGAAATACAAGGAGCACCCCCTCCACCACGCGCACAACAACCACCACACGTTCTACGACCACACGCTCCAGCATAGGCAGCGGCGGAGGTAACAGCAGCAGAAGTTTCGGCGGTGGCGGTGGCAGCAACAGAAGCTTCGGTGGTGGCGGTAGCTTCGGCGGTGGCGGCGGCAGAAGCATGGGAGGACGCAGATAAGGCATAATGCTCCCTTTCTCGTACGCTTATCTGTATCTCATACAAACAAATCAATCGTTCAAACAGTGACCGAAAGAAATCATCCATAGCAAAAATCACCAACGACATGACAACCAAGAAAACACTCATATTCTTAACCAGCCTATTGGCTTCCTCCACGCTACTGGCCCAAGATATCTATAAAATGGAGGCATTCACCAACAACGACCTCAACGGAACGGCACGCTTTGTTGGTATGGGTGGTGCCATGAACGCCCTCGGCGCAGACATCTCCGTCATCAACACCAATCCAGCAGGTATCGGTATGTTCCGCCGCAGTGAGGTTTCGTTGAGCGCTGGCTTCAACGTGCAGCCCAACGGCCAGGAATTTTACGATATCAACAAAGCCCGTCCCTCCTTCGACCAAGCGGGCTTCGTATATAGCCACTATCTCGGCTCGAGCGGCGCGCGCTACCTCAACTTCGCCTTCAACTATCACAAGAGCCGCAACTTCAAGAACTACATCGGCGTGAATGGTTTCAACACAGGCGGACTCTCGCAGTCGCTCCAAATGATGGACCTCTGCTATATCAACAACAGATGGCTGGACCTGACCAACGAGAACGATGCTGACCTGACCACAAACCTAGCCTACGCTGGTTTCCAAACACAAATGATTGCGCCGACCTACAACGCGGCAGGCGAACTCACAGGCTACGCCCCCTCCGTGGCCGACTATTACAACTACAAGCGCGTACAGTGGGGCGGCATCCAAAACTACGACTTCAATATTTCCACCAACTGGAACGACCAAATTTATTTGGGTCTCAACCTCGGTGTGAAGAACGTCAATTTCCACTCCTATACGGACTACGCGGAATTTCTGCCCGACAACAATGGTGTACATCACGAGTATTATACCACCAACGAGGAAGGCATCAGCGGTAGCGGTGTTGACTTCCAGTTAGGTGTGATTGCCCGCCCCACAGAAGGCTCGCCCCTACGCATCGCCCTCTCATTCAGCACCCCGACATTCTACCATCTGCGCACGGACTCCTATCTCTATATGAACTCCCCTTATGCGCTCTACGATGACAACGGCAATCAGATTTCCGACTATACGGAGTACGACATTCCCACGGCAGGCTATGAATACAACATCACCACTCCTTGGCGCGTCAACATTGGTCTGGGACTCACCGTGGACAAGTTCCTCGCTATGGATGCCGAATACGAATACAGCAACTATGGCTCCTGCAAGGTAAGTTACGGTGGATATGACGAATGGGGCAACGCCACCCTCTTCAACCATGACAAGGACGTCTCGCTCAATCAGGAAGCCAAACATTTCATGAAAGGCGTTCACACCTTCCGCTTCGGCGCTGAGGCCCGCTTCACCAAAAACATCTACGCACGCTTCGGTTACAACACACAGAGTGCACCGATGAAGAAGGATGCCTACCTCAACCTCTTTACCAATAGTCCCTCCTATTATTATAGCAACAATACGGACTACGTGAACCTCGGCCGCCTCGACAGATACACCTGCGGTCTGGGCTATCGCGGCCGACACTTCTACATTGATGCCGCCTATCAGGTACAAAAACAGCAGGGCGACCTCTACACTTTCCACGTGCCCGAGAATGGCAGCGAAGCCAATCGTCTGGCAGGCGCAAAGGTGGACCTCAATCGTCACTCTGGCCTCATCACCCTAGGCTATAAATTCTAGCAACCAGCTAGGAAGAACCCCAACAAAGCTCTTCAAAAAGTTCTCCAAGTTCTCCAAGCCAAGTTCTCCAAGCGGGAAATATGCAAATTTCCCCGAGAAATATTTGGCTATCTCACTGAGAATACGTACTTTTGCAGCCGATAATTCGTACAAGCAAAGGCCCAGCGATGGTTTTAGCCCCGCCAAGCCTAGCCCAGCCGAATAATTATTAACCAAAAGCTATTCAAACAAAATGAAAAAAGGAATCCATCCCGAGAACTATCGTCCCGTAGTTTTCAAAGACATGAGCAACGGCGACATGTTCCTCTCTCGTTCCACTTGCAAGACCAACGACACCGTAGAATTTGAAGGCGAGACCTACCCCGTAGTAAAGCTCGAAATCTCTAGCACTTCTCACCCCTTCTATACTGGTAAGTCTAAGCTCGTTGACACCGCTGGTCGCGTTGACAAGTTTATGAGCCGTTACGGCAAGTCTCGCAAGTAAGCACACTGCACAAGCGAGCAACGCGAATTGCATCCGAGATTGTATGAGATGCCATTCCAATAATAATACAACAGGGTGTAGCCATTCGCTACGCCCTGTTTGCTTTTTCCATACAGACTTGAAGAAAAATCCTAGCGCACGCGAGTATTCCCTCCCGGAATGACGGAATTACTTATTCAAAGGATATTCGCTTGCCTAGCCTTGAAACTACAAGATTCTTCTATCTTCCCTAAAAACCATCAACAGAACCTACCAAGGACCTGAATCACCCCATCACCCACGCGAAAAACACATTCCTCTCATGTTTTCCTCCAACCCCTCTGTATTGGAACTCCGCTGCACACCCATTCCCTTGGTGCGTATTGCCTTGATTGGACTTGGGCAGCGCGGTATGAAAACCCTCGAACGCTACCAATATATCCACGATGCCGAGATTCGCTACATCGTGGATGTGGACGCGCAGAAGTTGAAGATGGCAAACGAACGACTGCTGGCCACAGGTCGCCCTGCGGCAACGGTGCTCCAAGGTGCCGATGCCTGGCGCGAGGCTTGCCTGCGCGAAGATGTAGACCTTATATATATATGTACGGAATGGAGTTCACACTGTCCGATGGCAGTGCACGCCATGCGCTCGGGCAAACACGTGGCTGTGGAAGTGCCCGCCGCACGCACCATTGACGAATGTTGGCAACTCATCCATACAGCCGAGGAAACGCGCCGCCACTGTTTTATGACGGAGAATTGCTGCTACGATTTCTTTGCCCTGACCACACTCGAAATGCACCGACAAGGGCTGCTCGGAGATATCACCCACTGTGAAGGGGCATACATTCACGACCTGCGCGACACCTTCGGCATCACTGCCGATGGCCATCGCAGCAACTCTACCCGCCGCTGGATGGAGCGCAGTTGCAACGAGCATGGCGGCAACCCCTACCCCACTCACGGCATTGGGCCTATCGGTTGGCTGCTGGACATCCACCGCGGCGACCGCATGGAGTATCTTGTCTCTATGACGGCACAAGGACAAGGGCCTGACGACCGCCTGGGCCGCGTCAACTCCACCCTTATCCATACGCACCGTGGCATCAGCATTCTCCTCCAACTTGACGTGACCACACCGCGTCCCTACAACCGCCTGCAAACGGTCTGCGCCACACATGGCTTTGTGCAGAAATATCCCGTGCCGACCATTCAGACGGCCGACTTTCCCCATGCACTGACTGGCGAAGAAGCCCTGCGCGAGGCTGACAAATATGCAACGAACGCGGCCTCCCTTCTCTGGAAAAAAGGGCACGAGATGCAGGTGCCCAACGAAATGAACTACACTATGGACGCCCGCCTGATTTATTGCCTCACCCAAGGTTTGCCCCTTGACATTGACGTCTATGATGCGGCCGAATGGTCCTGCCTGGCAGAACTCAGCCGCCTCTCGGCCTCGCAAGGAAGCATTCCTGTGGCGATTCCCGACTTCACACGCGGCCAATGGCAGCAACTTTCCAAACATAAGTTGTTCTAGAACGGCTGCTGTAATCCTGAGATTTTCAGACAGATTTTAAGCGGTAATAAAAAAAATTAAGACCTTTTTGGCTTGTCCAAGAATTATATATACCTTTGCCAACAGGATTTTCCAGTGCAATCTTAGTATTTGTGATGATAAAAAACTAATTTACTAAGTTTTCATCATCCCTTACAAAAAGAAAAATACACCTTGCTACTCCAAGCCTAAATCTTTTTCAACAGAAGGAAAACTCAAAAAACACATATTACTTATGATAAATTTCAAAACTTTGCTAGCGTCGGCCCTCCTCGTGGCTACAACGGCGCACACTGCTTTTGCGCAGAATTGTTGCTCCCAGAAGAAGGACTATCCCTATGCCTTTGTGGGTGTTCAAGGTGGTGCCCAGACCACATTCACCAACTACAAAGCCAGCAAACTGATTACCCCCATCGGAGCCGTTAGTGTCGGCGGTATGTTCACGCCCGTTATCGGTGCTCGCCTCCACGTGAGCGGTATCAACGAGAAGGGCGGTCTCAAGAGTCTGGACAAGACCTACAACTACAAGTTCGTGACTTCCGACATCGACTTGATGCTCAACCTCTGCAACACCTTTGCCCCCAAGAAGCACCACGTGCTCAACGCCTACCTCATCGGCGGTTTCGGACTGGGCTATGCTTGGGACAACGATGACCTCCATGCCTTGAGCAATGCGGCTACCGAGAACCTCACCCTCGCTTGGAAGGACAATCGCCTCGTGCACAACTTCCGCGTAGGTATGCAGTTGGAAGCAGAACTCTGCCGCGCCGTAGGCCTCAACCTTGAAGTAACAGCCAACAACTACCACGACCGCTTCAACTCCAAACTCAACGGCAAGAACGACTGGCAAGTGCAGGCGCTTCTCGGTCTCAATTTCAAGTTCGGACGCGGCAAGGCCAAAAAGCCTGCTCCTGTACAACCCGTTGCAGTTGCTCCCGCCACCGAAACGCAAGTTCCTGCAGTCGTTGAACCCAAACCCGAACCTAAGCCCGAGCCTAAACCCGAACCTAAGCCCGAGCCCAAGCCTGCCAAGGTGCTGGAGGAAACCAAGGTGGAAGTATTCTTCACCATCAGCAACACGACGATCACTCCTACGGAAGAGGCCAAACTCAGTGCCTTTGCCAACTGGATGAAGAGCCATCCCACGGCTACAGCCACCATCACTGGTTACGCCGACAAGGGAACGGGTAACGCTGAAATCAATATGCGCCTCTCAAAACAGCGCGCCGAAAGCGTGATGAAGATGCTCACCGATAAATATGGCATTGCCGCTTCACGTCTCAGCAGCGACTACAAGGGCGACCTCGTTCAGCCGTTCAAGGAAAACAATGCCAACCGCGTGGTTATCGGTATCGCAAAAGAGAAATAAACGAACGTTCATAATAATAGGGGCGCGTCTGCGGATGCGCCCCTTTTTTCTATCAATCATTTCCACACGTATCTGACGGATTTATAGCAGACAAAAAAAGCAACCTAATCACCATGATGACCTACAGACAATGCGGCAAGAGCAGCGTGCAGTTGCCCGCCCTCACCCTTGGCCTCTGGCACAACTTCGGTTCCGTAGACGATTTCGATACAGCCACCCAAATGATACTCCGCGCCTTTGATGCAGGCATCTGCCATTTCGACCTGGCCAACAACTACGGCCCCGAGCCTGGAACGGCCGAAGAAAACTTTGGCAGAATCCTCCGCGAAAACCTAGCCAGCCACCGCGACGAACTCTTCATCACGACCAAGGCTGGGCATCGCATGTGGCCAGGCGTTTACGGCGACGGTTCCTCGCGCAAGAACCTCATTGCTTCGTGCGACCAAAGCCTCCGGCGCATGGGACTGGACTACGTGGACGTGTTCTATAGCCACCGCTACGATGGCGTGACGCCCATCGAAGAAACCATGCAGGCCCTCGTCGACATTGTGCGCGCTGGCAAGGCCCTCTACGTGGGCATCTCGAAATATCCGTCAGAACTGCAAGCGCAGTGCTACGCCTACCTCCGCGAGCAACATGTGCCCTGCCTCGTCAGCCAATACCCCGCCAGTATGTTCCGCCACACGTCGGTGGCCTCGGCCGAGGATTCCAACCTGAGCGTTGCCGCCAAGAACGGCAGCGGCTTTGTCTGTTTCTCGCCGCTGGCCCAGGGCTTGCTCACCACGAAATACTTCAACGGCATCCCGGCTGATAGTCGTGCTGCTAAGGCTACGGGTTTCCTGCGTACGGATCAGGTGACCGCCGAGCGCGTGGAGGCAGCGCGCGACCTCCATGCCATCGCCCAAGAGCGCGGACAGTCGCTCCCGCAAATGGCACTGGCCTGGCTGCTTCACGACCAGCGCGTGACGAGCGTCATCATCGGCACCTCGTCCGTGGCACAACTCAACGACAACCTCCAGACGCTCAACAACCTCACCTTCACCGCCGAGGAACTCCTTCGCATCGACCAGATTCTTTCGCGCGAAGGCGTTGCCATGTAGTTTCTCCCTCTAGGTATAAATGTAGATATAGATATGACAGAAGTATGGATTAGCGCCGCTGGCCTGTGCGGCGCCACAATCATTGGCAGCATCCTGGGCTTTTTCATCAAGGAGTTGCCCCACAAATGGAACGACATCGTTCTGGGCTACTGCGCTGGCGTAATGCTGGCGGCAGCCACCATCGGCCTCATCGTCCCCGCCATTGACACGTGGCAGATGGGCGGTGGCCTTTGGGGCTACCTCTTCGTAGCCTTGGCCGTCATGGGCGGCGCACTCTTTCTCAATGTGCTTGATATGGTCACTCCCCACATGCACCACATCACGGGCCTTGAAGAAGCCGAGCACCACCGCAACTCCTCGCTCAATCGCGTGCTCCTTTTCGTCATGGCCATTGCCATCCACAAGTTGCCCGAAGGCATGGCGGCAGGCGTCAGCATGACGGACATGGCCAGCGCGGGCGGCTGGACAGTCACCTTCGGCATCGCCCTGCAAAACGTGCCCGAGGGCATGGTCATCATTGCTCCCTTGCTCTTGGCTGGCGTCAGTCCGCTGCGCACCTTCATCATCTCCCTGGCCATCGGCCTGCTCGAGGTTGTCGGTGTATGGCTAGGCTTCGGACTGGGTTCGCTGGCCGACACGATGCTACCGCTCATGCTAGGCTTCGCGGGCGGTTCGATGCTCTACGTCACGAGCGACGAAATGATTCCCGAGACCCACGCCCACGGCTATCAGAAGCAGGCCACCTATGCCCTCCTGCTCGGTTTCCTCACGCTGGTGCTCATCGAAAAGATGTTTGAATAGCCTCCCCTTCCAAGATGATTTTGCGCGCTTGAAATGTTGACGCATTGACGGCGCATGGAATCAGGATGACCCCGAGAAATGGGTTTCGCTCATCCAAATTCCGATTGAATAACCCCTAAGATGGTCGCCCCGCAGCCTTCGTTTTATAGGTTTGCGGGGCGACCTGTCTGCATTATGTGAAGTTTATTGCAAGGCAATGTACCGCACGTTGCTCGCGTGTGGCTCAGCGGAATTTGGTACTTGAAAATGTAGCAAGTCAAACCACCTGAAATTCTCGAAGCCACACGTTGCTAGCAACGTGCGGTACATTGCATTTGCAATGAGAACGAACTCCGTACTTATACCAAC
>SAMEA3663162__coassemble_222_pt1 | contig 14593 bp, 8 predicted proteins | sample SAMEA3663162__metabat2_low_PE_001 | metagenome-assembled genome bin SAMEA3663162 (sample SAMEA3663162) | pig gut metagenome | biome: pig gut; feature: pig-associated habitat; material: faeces | place: Denmark | collected 2012 | reverse complement strand
TGGCGCTGGCAGCCTATCGTGATGAGATAGGTGCAGGGCCTGTGGTAATCCCAACCATTCAGACGTCGCAGTTTGCGGTGTTGCGTTTCTGCGCGCCACCCCTGTTCTGTCATGGTGAGGCGCAGACCTCTGCTTACGCTGATTGTTCCGATGGGAATCTGCTGGCTATCCATGTCTTCGAGTTTTCAAGAAGGAGGGGGCACTACATCCAAATATCCTCGGAGGCATCTACGGTCTTCCAATCGGTGACAGTGGCCGTCACGCTGATACCAGTCTTGGTGATATGGAGGTTGTAGATATATCGTTTGCCTGGTGCCCAAGCGGTGATATACTTCTTCGGAGCATCGCCTTCCTTCACCATAATTTCCTTGATACCGAGCACGGTCTCATAGGCATCTGTGGCTGATTCATCCGCACTGATGGTTATGCGGAACTTCAAATCGCCCGAGGCATTGGTCAGTGCTTGCGGGATGATGGTGTTGCGATAGTTGGCATAGTAGTTGTTGAGAATGGGATTGTCTATGCCATTATCGTTCGTCATCGTGAAAGGCTTCACCATCTGGCCAGTAAAGTCTGACGCCTCCGTACCCAACAAAATTTTACCCTTTGTATAGCCACCGAGGATTTCCACCTTGGTATGTTCGTTGATAGTGATAGCATTGGCTGCGCCATCGCTGGTCGTCAACTTCACAATCACTTGCGACATAGCATACTGGAAGTTCATGCGGATAAGGCCGCTGCTACCGTCTTTTGAGTCGGTCGCACAGATACCTGCGGGATAAGTACCATCCTCTCTCTGGTGGGCAGGATTCTTACAAGTTTCATCAGGATCTCCACCTGGAGACTTTCGCGGCCGTCCTATCATGAGGTCGGATGGGTATTTGTTGGCAGTGTAAGGAGCATTTCCTACTTCAATACTATTGCCACCCGTTATCTTGGCTGCTGCTGGTCCATCTTCGCTTCCCACTTCGGGCCAGATACCGCGGAAGAAATAGTGTGTCTGATGGTCGGGCCAGTAGAGTTGCGGGGACATCGTGTACTTGGACGTCCCGTTGTCGTAAGTCACCACGGCTTGGTTGCTTGGCCCCGTGTATGTGCCATCAATCGTTGTACTGCGATAGAGGCTGAAAGGCGTGGTCAGGGCGTTTCCCGTGTGGCCATAGCATTCCGAGAAATTGATGATGGGTGTTTCGTTGGCTGCCTCCACCTCGTCCCAATCTTTGATTGTAGCAGTGACATCTATCGCAGTCTTCTTGACCGTGACGTTGAAGATGTAGTGCTTGCCTTGCAGGTAGGTTGTACTTCCGCCCTGCGCAAGCTTCATAGCAGCATTCATCTTCTCCGCCGTGATATAGTAGATATTGCCATCGGCATCAATGCGCACTACGTTGACATCGTCAGCAAAGGAGTTGCCAGGGAAGACGAGGGCATAGGAATGGGCAAAATGATGAGTTCCCACACCACCAATGTAAGGGTGAGTTATAATATCGCCCTGATTAGATGTTATTGGCGTAGAAACTTTTGCCTCCACATTCACGTTACCCTTATAATAATAGTTTAGCAGGGTTACCTTGGGAGGATCATGGAATTTTGCACTTGTGTTATCATTTGTCTCATAATCATAGCCTTCAAAACCTTCGTCAGCCGTGAGTTTTACAGAGACCTTGCTCATGGCATGGGTGAAGACCAGCAGGTCGCTGGTGTTGGCAGCATTTGCTTTCCACTCATCAAACTTCAGCGTTCCATCCTTTCCCTCTTGAATATTATTCGAGGTGAGCAGGTCGAAGTTGGTTGTTCCGCCTTCTTGATTTAATGGCAGCGTCCATGGGATGATGGTCCAATACGAAAAACTCATAAGGTTGTTTCCTTGGTTTGCATCCTCACCATTGGGCAGAATATTGAAAACGGGTGGGGACTGCGAATGATCCGCATAGCCATCCACCGTGACACCAAATATTCTCAGTCCTTTATCACGTCCATTGCCTACAACAGGAGTCATATTGGCAGGGTCGGCCGTTCCAAAGTCGTCCCAAAAAATGGATGGAGAAAGGGTGAGCGGATTGTGCGGCTGCAATATACCACCTTCGTATGCATAGCCTACCGTTCCAAAAGTCTTTTTGTGAACATCCTCGGGCTCATGCCCCTTCCATACACCATCCACACGCAGGTGCAACAAACCAGAATTGAACACAACATGATTCTCATGCGAAGGGTCTGGCGCGCGAGAAGCCACCTCGTCCTCGCCCGAACCGATGGCCGCGCGCAAAGTAATGGCATTGTGCTCCGCACCTACGGTATAGGTGGGCTGGATATCATCGCTACAGGCTGCGGTTAGCAAACTGAGGAGACCTATTATATATATATATGGTGTGGGTCGCATGGATTATTTGATTTGAATTACTTCGTCGTCGGCCGTTACTTCTTCCCATTCTAAGATGGTACAGGTGATGCCTGTCACGCCTTTCTTAGAAAGCGTGAACGAATAAGTATATTTATAATCGGGATACCAACGATTGATGGTGCATTTTCCATCTACGATGGCATAGGGATTCTGCACATTCTTCGAAGAGATATTACTTGCTGATGCCTTAACGTTGGCCAAATCTATAAGATAATGGTTGTGGTCAGGGGTGGTTATCTCCAGCACAACGCCTGCGAGGGGTTGCGGGATAGCTCCATAGTTGGACCACGTCAGGGTGGTGCCGTCTTTCAAGCCTTTCAATGGGAAGGGGTGCGTGCCCGTCTGCGTGCCAGTACCCAAGACGAGACCATTGCCCAACTGTACGCGGCCCTTGGTATAGATATTCTTGAGTTCTATCTTGGTCGTGGTGCTTGTTCCATTGCCCAAGTCCACCTTGGCTTCGCCCCCTACACTTCTGATGTTGATGGTTACATCGCTCATCATGTGGAAGAGGAGGAGTTTCAACGGGCTTTCGGTGGCACCGATGGCATAGTGAATCTGGTGGCCGTCTGTTCCTGCAAAACCATTGGTCAGGCTGTACACGAACTTGGTGGTATTGGAAGAAGGATTGCCAGGCTCCATCTCTGGGAAGGGGGCTCCCCAGCACACGTCCGTATAAGTGTCTCCCGAGGCCAGGGCTACGCAGTCGTTGCCGTCAACAGTGGTAAGGGCAGGGGCAGACTGCGGCACGATGGCGCGGAAATGGTAGAAGGTTTTGTTGTCGGGCCAGTACCAAGTTGAATTGAGGGTATTACCAGAAGCTGTATAGGCATTTGGTCCTTCGTAACCTGTAGCCCACACATAACCCTTACCTTCGGAAAGGATGTCGCCTGTGATATTGGCAGTTGTCTCGGCAGCGCGATAGATGTAGGCATTCTCCTTTGTCCCCGTACGGTCTTCCAGGCTCAGGGTTACCTTAGCATTGCTGGGGGTATGCTCGGTGGCAGTGACAGATTCCCAGTCCAATATCGTGGCGGTGATTTCCTTAATCTTGGTCTTGCCTATACGTAATTTGAAGACATAGTGAACACCAGGCTTGAGTTGTGTTCCGCCAATCAGGTGGTTGGTCTTGTCCGACGCTTGAATCTTGTCCAGCAATTCCTGCTTAGAGAGGTTGTACTCGTTGTTGGCAATGATTAGGTGGATATCGCCTTTGGTCGGACTGCTCATATCGGTGGTCGGCATCACCAGCGCTTCAAGGGTAAAGGCGCTGCCCGTTGTGGCCGTTGCGCGCTGTGCCATCGTCTGGATGGTCTGCGAAGAGTAAGTGCCAGTGAACTCTCCCGTGGGAATATCAAACTCGGTGTTCTTCGTGTAGAAGTTGGTCAGCTTGATATTGGTGCCTGTGGCAAACTGAAATTCTTGGGCCGTGAAGCTTTCCGTATCGCGGATAATCTCGAACGTAATCCACGAGAGGGCGTGGTAGAAGCAGAGGTTGCCATGGTCAAACTTGCGCGTAGAGCTGTTGAACTTCAACCGCTTGTCTTGTTCTGTTCCTTCCGTGTACTTCGAGATATTATTGCTATAGCAAAGGTCCTCGTCGCGCAAGGTCTCTGTTGTTTGATTATCCGAGACGGTCCAATCCACAATGGTCGGGGAGATAGCTGTATTCGACCAAGCCCCCGTCGTAGGCATACTGGTCCAAGGGTAAACGCTTTTGCCGCCAATCTCTATCACCTTGCTGCTTCCTGGTGAGCAGGCTGCATAGATGGTCAGGTGTGCATTGCGGGCAAAGCAGTCGTCCCAATAGCGGGTGCAACCAGTTTCGGTGAAGTCTATCGGACTGATTTTCTTAGCATCGGCAGTACCTGTCACGCCCTTTGTTACAGAATAGAGCAATTTAGAGGAAGCGTCCTCGCTCTTCATAACCATATAGAGGGCTGTTCCCGCAGGGAGTACGCCTCGCTTTGCCACATTTTCGGGGTCTTTCGTAATAGCACGCGAACGCGCAGCATTCCCCTCGCCTACCCCACCGACCATCAACTCAATCGATGTCTTGCCTTCATCATATCCACCTGATACAACAGCATCATCACTGCAAGCCACGGGGGCCTGCAATGACAACGCCATTATAATAAGGAACAGAATATTTCTGAAAGGGGTTTGCATAATTCTTTGTTGTCTGCTTGAACTTTTTTTACTTCTCTAGGTCGATATCTATATTTTCACCATATACATTTATCCAGTCAACCACCGTACAGGTAATAGCTTCTATACCCTTCTTGCTGATAGTGATTGTATAGATATATTTATGGCCAGGATACCAACGGGTAATCGCATTATTTTTGTCATGATTACTATTCGAGGGCTGTTCGTTTGTCACCTTAATCTTTGACAAATCCTTGATGACATAATATTGATTGTCATCGGGGGTCTGTGTGGTAATCTCCAAACCAATGAAATTGCTTCTATTGTTGTCATCATCAGGATTGGCCGCTGAACCACGATAGAGAATCTGAGGCACTACACGATAGGAGTAAGGTTTAGACTCTGTCCATTTATCTGCGGTCTTAAAGAAGTTGTCAGAAGCAGGTGCAGTAATGGTAGCGGTAGGCGTAAGTGCGCCAGTTACATTCACCAATCCAGTACCCATCAATACTGTACCATTATTATGGAACTGCGTTAACTTGATTGTAGCATCCTTTATGTTGACACTATTATTCGCAAGGTAATGGTTGCCAGCATCCGCACTTTCTGTTGTTTTGAGAATCACATAGATATTGCTCATCATGTGATGCTCAATCAGATTTATCTTGTCAGAGGTTGAACCGATAGCGGGATAAATTTGGCCATTTGCGTCATTAGCAGCTGACCAGCCATAATTAACATCATATTTCTGTGATGCTCCATTCTTGAAAGGTGCACCCCAACGATAGTCATTGACACGACCAGTAGAGCCATTGTAGATGGAATTATCGGGGGTTAGGGATACATCATCGTAATCCTGAATTGGTCCACCATAAACGTTGAAATAATCCTTTACACCATCATCTGAAGAACCCTGTATGGTCATGCCTTCATTTACAGTGCGGAAATGGTAGAAGGTTTTGTTGGTTTCCCAGAACCATTCAGTTTCCCACACTTTCGTGGTACTGTTCCACGTTTTAATTGCTTTCTGGTGAGCGTTATCCTTGTAGTCACCATACCAATTATAGCGTTCCTCCCAATCCGTACCTGTGCCAGGACCTGTTGGAGGAGCATAGATATCACTCACATCATCATTCAGACGGTAGAGGTCAAAGTGAGTACTCTTTTTTGATAGTTCATCAGCAATGTCAATCTTGACATAATCATTTCTTGCCTCAGCACTACCTTCAACCTCAATCCAAGGTACTACGGATGCTGTTACTTCAATTCCCTTTTTCTTGACAGTGATGGTAAGATATAGTTCTTGCCTTGTTCTAGAGCAATCTTGTTATCGTTTACTGTCACAAGTTTATTGCCGTTGATGTCTGAATTATCTGTATTGGCATGTAGATTCAGTGCATCAAAGAGCTGGTCGGAGGTAACATAATAGGTATTGTCCGAAACGGTGAATTTCATCACGTTAGTGGTCGTGGCTCCATTCACCAACTCAAAATTAGGAATCACTTGTGCAAAGGTCGTATAGTCTGCACCCGCAGCTGCCGTGGTTCGTTTGGCCGTACTAATTGTAGGGGCGGTAGTAGATGAACCCCACTTGCCTGTTTTAAAGTTGAAGGTGGACAGGTAGGGCATATTCAGCAGAACCACATTATCAGCCGTCAGTACAAAATCGGAAAGGTCTGCTGCAGTGAAGCCTGTACTCTTCTTTAGATTCACCGTGATACGTGTCAGCGCATGACGGAAGATCATGTGACCCTTATCAAAGTGGCCGGGACCATCTTGCTGCGATGGGTCCTCTAATCTAAACTTCATACAGCCATCGTCAAGAGTTGGATAATGGTCGGTTCCACCTGCAGAGTAAGAATAATCATTATAACCAGTTCCATTCCATACTCTCACACCATTCTTTCCCTTGCCATATTGCAATTCGCCAACCGCATCGGTTGTTGCTTGGATATTGTGACTATAGCAGAGGTCCTCCTTGGCTATAGTTCCTGTATATCCATCGGTTTGTACCGTGGAAACTTCCCAGGCTATGCTATTGAGCTCGTCCGTTTCGTAATCATTCTGCCAATCACTATTAAAGGTGCTGGCGTTACTAGTTCCCTTCTGTACCTTCTCATACAACTTATTAGATTCACTAGAAGAACCAGCGGGGTTGTAAACACTGGCTTCATAGTTGGGTACTGCAACAGCATAAACCGACAGCTGACCAGCACGTCCCCAAGCATCGTCCCAGTAACGATTGTACCCTGATACGTAGTCCACCGTGGATATCAGGTCCATATTCTGTCCTGGTGTTCCGTTCGTAGCTTCAGGTTGTGCAGTCATCAGGGTCTTGGTGTGACGGGTGTTTGAGCCATTGAATGAACTCATCCGAACTACCAGCTGCGTGGGTTTGCCAAATATACCCGAAAATTCTGCGCCGCCAGTGAAGCCTGCGCGCGATTGGGTTGTAGGTGCAGTTCCTCCCTCTGCGGAAGAAGTGAACGCTATCTTATTTGACCTGTCAACATCTGGATTCAATCCTTCTGATAATTCAGATTCACTACAAGCAGCCATAGTGAGCATGGTCGCTGTAAGGATCACGGGGAGAAAGTACTTTTTCATATCGTATTGTTTTTATTATCGGGGATATATATATTATCTATTATCAGTGTTCCAGGTCTGTGCTCAAACTACCATTGACATACTCCCAAGGTGTGAGGGTGCAGGTGAACGAAAGTTCTAGTTTGTCGCCTATGCCTCCTAGGATGAGGTAGTAGGTATAAATGTAGCCGGACTGCCAGGTGTGGTAGGGATGGTAGGTGCCATCGATTTCTATTTCTATGGGCACGTCCGTGAAGGTGAGATATACTTGGTCGTTTTGGTCATAGACCTTGAAGGAAACGGTCATAGTGACGTTGGTCTGGGGCAACTGCATTATGCCTTCGGTGCACTGGAGGAAGAAGGCCGTCTTTTGAGTCTGCGCCAGGCGCAGGTCGTTGCCCGCTACGTTTCTGCCACCTTCGAAGGTGAAGAGCGTGGGCAGGGAGAGGGCGGGCTGACGGGTGATACCTGTGAAACCCGAGTAGGCACTCAGGTCGCGCCAACTGGTATAGGGGTCGTCGTTAGTGCCTGTGCCGCCGCAGGAGGCTTCGTAGCCCGTGGCGGCGGTGACGAAATTGTCGGAGGTCACCTTGATGGTAAGGTCTTTTATATAGAGGAGGTTCTCAGTGGCCCAAGGGTGGAGGGAATATACTGCAAACCGGATTTTCGAGTTGAGGTGGTGGAAGGGCATCCACACTTCGCGGTGTCGCGTAGTGGTTGTATTGTTGACATTTGCTTTTGCAGGGTCAATGGCTAGGATGTCTGTGTCTTTGCCATCGGTGCCGCGGTGTACCTGTGCGGCGATGTAGGGTTCTGCCTCTTCGGTGGTAAGGGTGCAGTCGGCCATGCGGGTTTGCACCGTTCCGTTTAGGCAGGTTTGGTAGTAATAGGGTGCGTGGATGGAGAGGTTGTGGTCGTCCATCTTGACGCGGGCTTGGTTGTTAGTGTAGGGTGCTACGGCGTGAAAGCGATAGGGGAAGTTGCTGTAGTCCCAAAACTTTTCGTACTGCCCCTCGATGGTGGTGTAGTCCCAGAAATGTTGCAGCGTACCGCTCCAAGCGTTGCCGCGGGTGTAGTACTCCACATGATAGTTGGGCATTACGGTTTGTTGTTTGCTCGTGGCGTAAGCCTTGTAGGTGTTGACCAGAAAGTCTGTGGTTAGGAGTGTGCTTGTGGCACGTTGTTGCGGTGTGCCCTGGTCCATTTGACAGGAGAAGCGCATAGGGTCTGTACTGTCCGTATTGATATCCTCTATCTCTTCCAACACATCCTTGCTGGAGCAGGAAAAGAAAAACAACACACTGAGTGCTGCCAGAGCCACGCGGACCCCGGCAAGCACCAGTGCATTGGATATTTCTGTACGGTTGTACATTTAGGATGGATTAGTTCTGAACGGTGAACTTAGCCTTAACGACCTTATGGGCCTGACCAGTGTAAACTACATAGTACGTACCATTGGGAACATTCTTTCCGACTTTGAACTTAATCGTATTGCCAGCAAATTCATAGAACAGGCACTGCGTCTTAATTGAAGTACCTGCCTCGTTGGTAATATCTACATTAGATTGAGTAGTTGCTTCAACAGTTGTACCATTCTTGAAAAGACTTACCATAATGAAGTCAGAGCCATAGTCCCGTCCATTGGGACGGTCTTTGTCACGACGGATATAGTTCTTCGAGAGGGTTACACCGTACGTGTTCTCAACCTTGAAGGTAGCGGTCTTGACAACCTGAGATGTACGGCCTCCGTTAACGGTGTAGGTTACAGTGTAAGTACCCTCTTTGGCTGAATTATCAACTTTAATGGTATTGTTAGAGAGCAGCGTGACACCCGTTACACCATTTTCACCAGTTACGCTCAAATCACCTGTTGCATTAGCATCAATCGTAGGAGTAGTAACATTGATGGTTACAGGAGTAGCACCGAGTTTCACAAGGTAAGTACTGAGCGAGTGCTGGTAATCCTTCACTACAATCTGCTTCTTGGCAACAGTTACCTGAATTACATTGCCTCCATCAGTAGCGTATTCGGTCTTGAAGCAGAGGTTGTAGATGCCAGGAGTTGCGTTCGCAGCTACCTCAATCTGATTGTCAGCGTTCACCTTTACCTTCGAGCCATCCACATTCTTCGGATATTCGATGTAAAGTTGTCCTACAACCGGAGTGATAGATGCGTTATCCTTCTTTACAATCACAGGCAGCTTACCGCCAAGACCAACTTCAGGGAGGTTATCTTGGGTAGTAAGTTCATAAGTATTACCTACTACAAAGTCAACCGACCAAGTCTTGGGATGGTTCGTATTAGCACCCGTGTAGTAAGGACAAGTATAAGTTACAGTGTAAACACCAGCGGCAAGCGTATTAGTAGCAATCTTCTTTTCTGCGGAAGTATATACTTCCTGCGGAGTTGAATCACCCTTCTTGGTCACAGTGATAGCATTCCAATCAATAGAGTGAACATTCTGACGATCGCTATTCGTGATACTAGTAATCGTGATATCTTCACCAGCATTCACAGAGTATTTACTCAGGGTGATGTTGTGGTAAGGAATAGGAGTATTACCATCAGTGATATTCCACTCGCTATCCTCAGTAGTCCAATCTTCAACTACGCAGTTATCGAAGACGATAGGATAGAGGGCATTAACCGTAGGTACTTCAGGATCTTCAGGTTTCGGAGTCGTAGTACCCGTGCTACCATTGCTATTCTTCGTGATGCGGAAGATATAGGTGTAGTGCTTGTTGGCTTCCCAGTTACAATAATCCTTGGGAACGTGAACTGTAGCATCGGTCACCGTAATCTTCTCACCCGTAGTGGAGATAAGCTCGTAGCTTACGTGGAAGGTCAAACCTGTCTGAGCTAGTTCTGTTGCAGGAGCAGAGCCAGATGCACTATAGTTCAACTCGCCATCTGCAAGCACATTTGCGCCGCTGCCCTTAGGAATAGCGTAGTAGGTAGAGGGAGACGGAGTGGCCATCACGCGGTTCTCGCCGATAAGAGAAGCCGTAGGAGTCTTGAAGTCAAGAGGGGCTGAAGTAGTCTCACCTGCATACTGCTTCAAGTTCTGGAACTCGGCATCCGCGTTAAACTTTATCTTGACACCATTCTTGGTATAAATCTTACCTAGTTTGTAACCATAAGAACCTTGTCCATCCTCCTTAATAGAAGGAGTAGCAGCCACACCATAAGCAGGCGTGAGGTCAATCAGGCGAACAGAGTAACCCTCAATGTCTTCCCAGAACTTAATGTTCACCTTGGCATTGAGGCGGTTGAACTTGAGCGATACGTCATGTCCATAGTCGCCCACCAATACCTTGGCAGAAGCATACATGAACTCGTAGGTAGAAGGGTCGTCAAAGCCATGCTTAATAGTACCATTGGGGATAGTCAGCACATAGGTATCATGGCTTGAGCCCTTGGGCGTGCCGTCTACATAGGTAACGGTCTTGCCCGTAGCTCCCGTATTTACATAAGGAGCGTAGGCATAGAAGCAGGTATGGTCTGCGCTCTTATCCCAATAACGGAGGTACTGGCCCTCGTTGTTGGATGCGTAGGGAGTGTTGGGGTTGACAGTCTCGCCGGCATAGGTACCATTGAACTGGCCGTAACCCATCTTCTCGTACATCCAGTAGGACGTGCCATCAGCTACACCAGGCTGGTCGCCTACGGTGGAACCCGTTCCAGGTTGGTAACCCTTTGCGTCAAGATAACCTACAAGGTAATTGCCCATGATAGGATTCACCTTATCATTTTTCTTGTAGCCAAAGACGCCGAAGTTGTAGTGACCCGCACTCTGCAGTCCGGTAGTAGCTCTGCTGGTGTTGCCCGTGCGCATCTGGAAACCGATGACATCACTTCCTCCAGCATTACCACCGCCTTCCGAGAGGTCGAAATCACTCGAACAGCTGGCCATCAAGGCTACACCAACTGCTAAGTAAAAAAACTTCTTCATGCTTGATAATTAATTGGTTAATAAATAGTTGATAAATAGTTGATAAATTTTAATACATATATATAATTAAAGGGAGGGCGTGATATTTCGCATTTAGGATTTAGTTTCCCAATCATTTCTCTGGCTGGTGCTGAGGAACACAACACCGCCTAGACTAGCGAGCTAGCAGCCGCAGGTCGCGCTGAAACTAGCGAGCGAAGCGACCATCGTAACTAGGAAACCGAAGGCTTCCTTCCCCCCACCCTACATAGGAATGTCATAATCCACATTCTCGTAGTCGTCGATGGTGGGAACGAAGAGGTCGCCTTTCGTTTCGCTGTCGTCACCGGGGACGGAGATATCCAGGCAATTGATGTGGATAGTGAGGATGCCACCGTGGGATTGGGCGCGGCATTGGTCGGTGATGAGGGCGCGGATGGTTTTCTCTTTGCCGTTGTTGAACTTCAGGGTGAAGTAGGCATAGTTGTCCAAGTCCGTACGACTACCTATATATTCGGCGCGGCTGTTGGGACGCCAGCCTTCCATATCGCAGAGACCGAAGGTGGTCAGCTTGCCACCGATGATGTCCACTTGCTCACCTTCAATAGTGCAGTTCTTCTTCAAGCGTGTGGGGAAATACACCATGCAGGGATGGTTGTTGGTATGTCCCGTGTTGACGCTTGTGCCGCTGGCAAAGGCTGAGATAGCGGCATCGCCCGTGATACCCGTGATGCGGCCATCGTTGTTGTGGAGAATCACCTGTACGAGGTAGATATATACGAGGGGGTTCAGCTCGGTGTTGATTTGCTTCACCCACACGTTTTCTTCTTCGTCGAAATAGTCGTAGTCCTCCTTGTTGCGCGAGATGTAGATGTCGCGCTCGTAGGCGGAATAGAAGATTTCGGGCTGGTTGAACAATCCCGTGACGGCCAAGGGGTCGCTGTCGCGCAGCAGTCCGCGGGTGACGGTGGTCGTGGCGGTGACTTCGTTGATGTCGCTCTCGTCAATCTGAAGCACCTGCGACATGGTGGGCGAGTCAATATTGCTCCAGAAGAGCAAATCGTAATAACCGAACATATAGGTGCGGCGGAAATGCTTTCCGAAGATGGTGAAGCCGTCCATGCCTGAGCGGGTGTGGGGCATTCCGGGAGCTTCGCCGAGGAAGTAGCGGCGCACTTCGTAGTTGGTTGGATCGGGATAGGCGATTGGACCAAAGAGCTCTTCATCCATCTCGTCCCAGCCGTAGTGCCAGTCGGTCTGCCAGTCGACGTCGACATTCCAAACGATTTCCAAGTCTGTCACCACGATGGGCATATCCACCAGCACATCGTCGGCTGGCAGGTGCAGGGGCGGTTCGATGCAACCCACGAGGAGCAAACTGAGGAGAAGGATGCCGCGGCTCACGGCGGCGCGTACGGCTCTGGACATCCGGCCCAACAGGCGGACGGGGTTATGTTTGCTATGCGTCATCTGCCTCCTCCTTTCTGCTTTTTGCGATAAACAATGTCGTAGGTGAGGGAGATACCGAGGTTGGTCGGGCCCAGCCAGGTGAATACGTGGTTGCGCTTCTTGAACTTGCTGGCCGTGCCGTGATAGTCGTAATAGTATTTGCCGTCAATGTCGCCCGTGATGGGGTTACCCCACACGTAGGGGTCGTAGCGCGTGGCCAGAAAACCTACTGCTCCCATCAGCTCAAGGCGGAAGTGGCCGTTCTTGATAAGCGGCAGGGTATAACCGCCCGAGAATCCCGCACCAAGGCCCTCGCCCTCCCATCCCGAGTTCGCGCCAAAACCGATACCATAGACGAAGCCGTGGGCGTAGGCACCGAGGTAGGCACCGCGGTAGGGATGGCCTTTCTTGAAGTAGCGGCGCAACTCCAACTGCACATCGCGCACCTGAAAGAATTTGTGCGTGGACCAATGACGGTGGTTGCTCACACTTACACCTATATTATAGGTAAGGTGGCCGCGTCGGGGGAAAAATTCTAATTGCAGATTGACGGAAGGCGCGAAACCAAACTTGGGCAGATAGAAAAAGTCATGCAGGAGGTTGGTGCGCAGGGCAATGAGCGGCAGGCGGCTGGTCACCTCTTCTACTCCCGATGAAGGCACACCGCTCCAAGGCGTGAGCGGAAGGAGGGGCAGGTGCTGGTTCAGGTCGGGCTGGAGAGCATCGGGCTCTTTGATGGTGCTGACAAAGACTTTGTCGAGATTCATCAGTTCCACCTCCTCGGGCATTCGGCCGAACCACATCATCACGCGGGCTTGGCGCAGCGTGGGGAAGTATTGCCTGAGCAGGCGGCGCCAAGTGCGGCCATTGTTGTGCTTCTTCAGTTTCTCTTTGCAGCAACGCTCATCACCGCCGCAATCGTCCCAGATTTGCTGAACGATGTCGGTCTGGGCATCGCCCGCCTGTCGCATCAGGACAATCAGGTATTCGTAGTCCTCGCAGACGCTGCCCGTTTCAATGGACGAGGGGTCGAAGGGCATGCCCAGCTCTGAGGTGATGAAGTCCACCAGACGTTTCGTACGCCCTGCACCGAGGCGGCAGTTGTTGTCGTACGGACCTTCGGGCGAGGCTGCACCGCGCACTATAATCTTGCGCAGCACGAGGCCCTTCTGGCGAAGGATGGGCACAACCTCGTTGCGATAGAGAGGGATGAAGGATTCGCCTGCACGCAATTCGGTGCGATTGACCGTAAACTGAATACCGCGTGCACAAGCATTGAAGAGGGAATCGCTCACTTCGGGAACTGCGGCATTGCGGTCGTTGCTGATAAAGATGAAGGGGTATTCGGGCAACTGTTCGAAGGAACTAGCGGTCTGTGCCACTGCCTTCACACTGGAGAGCAGAAGCACTATGAGCGTCCATAATTCCTTACGATATTGCATACAATTTTTTGGTTATTTGGGATGGTGCAAAGTGAATTTCTAAGCTTGTTTTTTCACCCATCTTGCTAGTTAACCTCTTTTCATTTAGTGCAAATGTATAAATTTTCTAGATATTTGCACGTTGCAACAAACTGAATTTTCCGTTTTACCCCCCCTATTTCAACATTTGGGGGTTACTTTGAGAGCCATAGTTGGCAATTCTCGCACAGAATCTTTACGTTGGCTGCCATTGGGAGGGTTCTTGTTTGCCACCGGCTCAATCCCTCCCACGAAGGGGGTTATTATGTAGTTTCGAGTTGGGTTGAATCTTTATGAAAACGGGTCCTGAGGTGCCCGTTCCCTTGAAAAGATGACGCAAAGTTAAGGATTCTATCGTTGTATGACAAAATATTTGTTTTAGCGGCGGCTAAGATTTTTTGAAAATGGGAATATTTGACGTTTTGGGAAGCTGAATTGATGATTTGAGAAGGTTTTTGTAGATTTGAGAAGGGTTTTTGAGCCCAAACCAGTGTTACATTTGCGCAAAAACCGTACATTTGCACGTGCTTATATAGCGATATTCTATATAACAAGTTTCAACGGTCGCTTCGCTCCCTAGTTCCAACGGAAGCCTGCGGCTTCCTAGTTTCAGAGTT
>SAMEA3663162__coassemble_190_pt1 | contig 15468 bp, 13 predicted proteins | sample SAMEA3663162__metabat2_low_PE_001 | metagenome-assembled genome bin SAMEA3663162 (sample SAMEA3663162) | pig gut metagenome | biome: pig gut; feature: pig-associated habitat; material: faeces | place: Denmark | collected 2012 | reverse complement strand
TTGGTTATGGATGATTTCCGATAAGCAAAGATAAGGTGCAATACATTAAAAAACGGTTATAAACTCCATTATTTACGCATTATTAACTATAACCTTAATTCCGCAACACTATTACAAATATAGCATTTTAAGTACCTGAGTAACAAAAGTTGCTCAGGATTTTGCTATGTCAGATTTTTCACCCATCTTAGTGTTGCAAATCAAAATATGGATCAAACCCAACAGACATGGCAAAGGTAGCAATAAAAATCAGAGAAACTTTCTCCTTTTGGAGGAATTTTTCCAATAATGGAGCAATTTGACTCCAAGCTCTCATCTGTAATCGACTCAACCCTCAGTATGAGATGCAGGCTTGTATGGTTATCAATAAAGCGAAATCATCCGTTCGGTTTTGAGCGTTTATTTCTGTGGCGGCACATGCATAGAGGACATGACCTTCTATTATCCGCACCAACCGCTGCAGTTCGCTCTACAATAACATCTTTGCGCTCAGAGGGTGGAAGAAGGAGAAACTGGGCGGCATTGAGTATGAACTGAACTCCATTCTTGTTGAGAAATGGAAAGGGAAGGCGAATACACCTATCGCGGCATCCTTACAAATGACCACAAGTCTTGTAGGTAAAGGGCTTACGGAAGTCTTCAGGTCTCTTTTTGACACTTATACCAAAAAACCATCTGGCTGAAATCATCATCGAAAACTAATGGAAATACACAACGGGACGATGCACCTCTTCAGAGGAAAATGGGTTCATCCATCACTTTCCCTATCAATGAGTACGTACACCCTACTCACACGCCCTCGAGCAACGTGCGGTACGTTACTCACCTCAGTGTACAAACTCCTCACTACTTTAACCTGAGTAGAACCTTGAATTGTTAAAACCAAACTTTTTTCGCCTCAAAAACTTTAACCTCTTTTATTATTTCAAATTCCAAAAAACTTCGGAATCGCCACCGCGCACACCTACATTACGGAGAAATTTTCCGCAAACTCCAAGAAAAATTTTTCTCAGTAATGTAGATTTTTCTATGTCTGAGGTAAAACCATTTTTTCGGTCAAAAAAAAGGAGAAAACCCGCTGTTTATGGGCTCTCTCCTCTTCACTAGTACAAAGATAAACCATTTTCTTGCAAAATCCAAATCACGTTAACACTTCGCAACATTCCCTCAAACGTTAAAATGCAGCGATTTGCAGCAGCGAGAGGTTGCCTGGTGTTATATTTATAGGCGAGCGTGGAGGGTGGCATTCAAAAGCGCGATAAGAGTATCACAGCTTGTGGAATCCTCATGGATTTCTTTATAGTACCCATAGCGTGTTCTTCAATATAGAGCAGAGATACAACGAACAGACACACCCTCCAGAAGTTTTTCTTATATTTGCAAGGCTGTCGCGAATAGTCGTGCCAGGAATTCAGTCCTATTGACGCTTTTATTGTTTTTCCAAGGCAGATAGTCGTTGCGTCGCGCCCGCGGTGCGCGCGAACCGCTAGCGCGACGCAACGAAAACAAGCCGCAGCGAATGAAACCTGCCGCAACAGAACGCAACGTAAGCGTTCCGCCTATTATATAAGGAGAGGACAGACAGTCCGATTAAACAAAAATCTCACACCATGCAAATGATTTGCTTACAAACTTACCAGTCACCATGCGGGGAACTCATCCTAGCATCCATAGGCAATGAGCTATGTCTGTGTGACTGGCACGGAATGCCTTGTGCCGAGCGCAACTTGCAAAGAATAAAGCGGGCTATCCTTGCAGATTTTAGAATGGATGATTCTCCAATTCTAGAACGCACCCGAAGGCAACTGGACGAATATTTTGCGGGCAATCGCAAGGTGTTTGAGATTCCGCTGCACCCCGTAGGAACAGATTTTCAGCTCCAGGTTTGGAATACATTACAGGCGATACCATACGGAGAAACAATGACTTATGGTGAAATCGCACAGGCCATCGGCAATCCAAAGGGTGTCAGAGCTGTTGCACAGGCTATTGGTGCTAATGGGATTGACATCCTAATTCCCTGCCATCGTGTGATTGGTAACAATCAGTCCCTGACGGGCTACACTGGCGGACTAGATAAGAAAAGATTCTTGCTTGGGCTGGAAGTGATTCTTGCCAAGAAGGGTTGTTTGAATTGCTCACAATAATCTTGCACTTACTTTGTCACAAGCCTCTCGGACACACAGATTCAGCAATACAGCCCACTCTGCCGAAAACGTCTATGAGGAGGCAAAGGTGAGCAGTTCTAGCCCACAAATAACGCATGTCTTTAGCTTTTTTAATTGATAATTAGAAGGGTAACCTTTGGCTAACTCCCGAAAAATGACTAATTTTGCAGCTGTAAATCAAAATATTTTACGCCAATGCACTTTTCAACCCTTCGGAAAATCTCAGCATCCCTCTTCTTGGGCGCTCTGACAATTTCCGCCTACGGACAAGACCTGTTGGCCAGTCAAGCTCCGATTGACCGCCAGCTGAAAGCCGTAGATTCTATCTCTTTGAAGCACCTTCAGATTGAAGAAGCTAAAAGCGCTGACGATGGCAATGGGCTCTATTCTAATTGGAACACCCAGTACGCCCACTGCTACTCGGAAGCCGCTGTACCCGAGAACTTCAAAATCGACTTGCGAGATTTTGCTATGCCCATCCACCATCGTGTTGTAACCAGCAATTTCGGCTACCGCCCCCGCTTCCGCCGAATGCACAAAGGTGTTGATATCAAAGCCTATACAGGCGACACCGTTCGTGCAGCCTTCAGCGGAAAAGTACGCGTGGTGAGATATGAAGGCGGTGGCTATGGCAATTATGTTGTCATCCGCCACCATAACGGCCTCGAAACTATCTACGGCCACCTCTCCAAGCACCTCACCAGCGTCAACCGCGAAGTGAAAGCTGGCGACCCCATCGGATTGGCAGGCAACACGGGACGATCCTTCGGTAGCCACCTCCATTTCGAAACCCGTATTATGGGCGAAGCCATTGACCCCGCACTGATTTTCGACTTCAAGGCAGGCGACGTGAGAGGCGACTACTACGTCTTCAACAAGGCGAAAAATCGCAAACACATCGCATCCAGAAGCCAGTCCAACAAGGTCACAACACCAGCAACGCAGGAAGAAAAGCGTAACACTACTAAGGAAACGCCCGCTCCCGTAGCCGCCGTTTCAACCGCTCCCGCTGGTACACGCTACTATAAGGTAAAGAAAGGCGAAAGCTTGATGAGCATCGCAGGACGCCTCGGACTCTCCGTAGAAAAACTCTGCGAAATCAACCACATCAAGAATTCAGGAAGCATTCGTCCCGACCAGATTCTGAAGTACTAGAAACCTACTTGTACCCCATACTGGTACAAATGACCACACCCAATAATACTCCCGCTATTGCCTACAACGCTGATAACGGGAGTATTTCTTTTTCCTGTTCCGTTACAATAGTTCGGTGGGCATGGTGATATGATATGCCCTATTCTATAGAATACCGCACTAAAATTATGACATTCTTCTTTTTGAATAGGATATATTACGGACTTCCGCTTTTCGTAAAGTCGAAAAGAATTATATTTGCAGAGCTTACTTCCCCACAGAAGGGAAGCTAAGACAACGTACACAAACAATTTTATTTTCTATAAATTCATTCGGAAAACTCATTATCTATCCATTCCGACTACACCATCCCTAAAGAGAAACACAAATGGAGCAATTTCAAGACATCATTAACAGCGACAAGGTAACCCTCGTGGATTTCTTCGCCACGTGGTGCGGCCCCTGCAAAAGGATGCATCCCATATTGGAGAATCTGAAAGTTGAACTCGGCGATAAGATTCGCATAATCAAGGTGGACGTGGACAAGAACGAAGCCCTTGCCCAGCAATTTGCCATCCAGTCCGTACCTACCTTACTGCTCTTTCGCAAGGGAGAAGCAATTTGGCGACAGAGCGGTGCTATGCTGCTGAACGAACTACGCGCGCTCCTCGACCCTCTCCTCTAAAACTGCGGCTCCCTACCCTTGGGAAGCCTTCCCCCTAAAACAAGAATAATCCACTAACCAACCACCTAAAACCTATTTCAAGTATGAGAAGTATTGCAACCTTAGACCTCCAGTATGCACACCGTTTCTATGGCTTCAAGGGCGAAGCTCAGTATCTCCACGGCCACACGGGTGTGCTCACAATCGAAGTTGAAGAACCGATCAACGAAGGCGTAAACATGGCCTACCCCTGCAACGAAATCCAGAAGGTAGCCTGGGACGTACTCAAGAACTTTGACCACGCCCTCATTCTCCGTCAGGACGACCCGCTCCTCCCCGCCATCCTCGGTGTGTACGAGCAAACGGGTATCAAGAACGGAACGCCCCAAAACACCATGAAAGGCGCAGCTTTCAAAACCGAACTGGCAGAAGCATTCCCCGACTGCCGATTGGTAGTCACGAAGGAAACGATGACGGTAGAAGGTATGATTAAAATCGTTTACGATCTGTTGAAGGACAAACTCAATATCGTAAAACTGACCTTCACCAGCGGTGTGAACGCAGCAACAGAGGAATTCCCCTCACACACCAGCATCGAGCGCTGTCCTCTCTGCGGCATCGCCCTCAACGAGAAAGGCGTATGTCCCAAGTGCGGATGGAAGAAGGCGTAATTCCCTGAAATCTGACGTAACTGCGGTTGCTTTGCGGCAACCTGCAGTACGCATCTAACCCTCAAAAAAGCACCATATTGTCACAAGAACGATATGGTGCTTTTTCACTGATTCCCTAAATGAAAAATATCCAAGGTTGCCGCAAAATAACGAACGGGGCGCTTCTTACCAACAAAAAATGCACCATATCGTCACACGAACGATATGGTGCTTATACGTGATATGCTAGTGAGCGAAATTTACTTCACCTTGGCAACGATGGCCTTGAAAGCCTCAGGGTTGTTGACAGCGAGGTCAGCAAGCACCTTGCGGTTGATTTCAATACCAGCCTTGTGAAGAGCGCCCATAAGCTGAGAGTAAGAGAGACCCTCGAGGCGGGCAGCTGCGTTGATACGCTGAATCCAGAGAGCGCGGAAGTTGCGCTTCTTGGTGCGGCGGTCGCGGAAGGCGTAGGTAAGACCCTTCTCCCAAGTATTCTTGGCAACGGTCCAGACGTTCTTACGGGCACCGTAGTAACCGCGAGTGAGTTTCAGGATTCTCTTTCTCTTAGCGCGAGAAGCAACATGATTTACTGATCTTGGCATAGCTTTGATTCATTTTTGGATGTTAGCGCCACAGCAGATAGTTCGTGGTCTTTGAGCTAATCACCCTTGTTAGACTTTTGTGGTTGTTTTTGATTAAGAATTGGACCTGCGTCCTAAAAGCAGTTAGCGGAGGCAAAGAAGTTCGCGCACCTGCTTCACGTTTGTACGGTCAACGATGGCGTCGTGTACAAGGTTTCTCTTCTGCTTCTTCGTTTTCTTCGTCAGAATGTGACTGTGGAAAGCGTGCTGTCTCTTAATCTTACCCGTTCCGGTAAGAGCGAATCTTTTTTTAGCACCGGAATTAGTCTTTACTTTTGGCATTTTCTTTTGTTTTTAAAAGGGGTTATTATTATAAGGCGGCCGAGTGAGATACCAAACTCGGCGCGCACTCTTTTCTGAATCTTTAGAAATCTTCGCCCTCAACGAAGGGACCTTTGTATTCCTTGGGAGAATTTTGCTTGGGTGCTTTCTTCTTTCCGGGAACTGCTGCGGCAGGCTCTGCGCTTTCCGTTGCTGTGGTTTCTTCGCGCTTGGCGTTTGATTTCTTAGGTGCGATGAAGATAATCATACGCTTACCTTCAAGCACAGGCATTTGCTCTACCTTGCCGTACTCTTCGAGGTCATTGGCAAAACGCAGGAGGAGAACCTCACCTTGCTCTTTGAAGAGAATACTGCGACCGCGGAAGAATACGTAAGCCTTCACCTTATCGCCGTCGCTGAGGAATTCCTTGGCGTGCTTGAGTTTGAAGTTGTAGTCGTGCTCATCGGTCTGAGGTCCGAAACGAATTTCCTTCACCTCAACCTTCACTTGCTTTGCTTTCAATTCCTTCTGCCTCTTCTTCTGCTGATAGAGGAACTTGGAATAGTCAATCATGCGACAAACAGGTGGCTGGGCATTGGGTGAGATTTCTACGAGGTCCAAACCTTTCTGCTCGGCCATTTGCAGAGCCTTGCTCGTCGGCATCACTACGGACTCCACGTCATCTCCTACGATTCGTACCTCACGTGCGCGGATTTGTCCGTTCACACGGTACTGGAACTTCATTTTGTCGTTCTTATTTCCAATCTTCATTCAGGTTGTCTGTTGTCTTATGATTTTTCTTTGAAGCAAATTTTCATTCGCCAGCAGCGAACTAAGCAAGCAACGGAATGGGCGGAACCTTGGACGCCTCAATTTGGCGACAAGTCTATTGTGCAAATCCAGCCCTTCCTTTTTGCGAGTTTACTTACAGGATTTAAGCTCTTTGCGGGCGCAAAGTTAGTATTTTTTTACCATCTCAGCAACTTCATCGTTGATTTTCTTTGCGAAATCAGCGATTTTCATGCTTCCTTGGTCGCCTTCACCTTGTTTTCTAACGGCCACAGTGCCTTCGGCAGCCTCTTTTTCGCCTACGATGAGCAGATACGGGATATGCTTCATCTCGTTATCGCGAATCTTGCGGCCGATTTTCTCGCTGCGGTCATCAACGATGGCGCGCACATCTGCTTCATCCAATTGACGGCGTACCTGTTCGGCATAGTCGTTGAACTTATCGGAGATAGGCAGAATTGCTACTTGGTCGGGCATCAGCCACAAGGGGAAGTGGCCAGCCGTATGTTCAATGAGCACAGCCACGAAGCGCTCCATCGAACCGAAGGGGGCGCGGTGAATCATCACGGGACGATGCTTCTGGTTGTCGGCGCCCGTATATTCAAGGTTGAAACGTTCGGGCAGGTTGTAGTCGACCTGAATGGTACCCAACTGCCAGCGACGGCCGAGGGCGTCCTTGACCATAAAGTCAAGTTTAGGACCATAGAAAGCAGCCTCGCCATATTCAATAACAGCAGGCAGACCCTTCTCATGGCAAGCCTCAATAATAGCCTGTTCAGCCTTGTCCCAGTTTTCCTCTGAGCCGATGTATTTCGAACGATTCACCTTGTCGCGCAACGAAATCTGGGCCTCAAACTTATCGAATTTCAAGGCGTCGAAGATAATCATGATGATATCCATCACGCGGAGGAATTCGTCCTTCACCTGGTCAGGGCGGCAGAAGATGTGGGCATCGTCCTGGGTAAAACCGCGCACACGCGTCAAACCATGGAGCTCACCACTCTGCTCATAGCGATAGACCGTACCAAACTCGGCAAGGCGGAGCGGGAGTTCCTTGTGCGAACGAGGCTTCCAAGCAAAGATAGCACAGTGGTGGGGGCAGTTCATAGGCTTCAGCATATACTCTTCTTCCTCTTCGGGAGTGTGGATAGGCTGGAAACTGTCCTTGCCGTATTTGGCGTAGTGGCCCGAGGTCACATAGAGATTCTTGCTACCAATATGCGGCGTCATCACCTGCTGGTAGCCAAAGCGCTTCTGGATTTTCTTGAGGAAATCTTCAAGGCGCAAACGCAGAGCCGTACCATTCGGCAACCAAAGAGGAAGACCCTTTCCAACGAGTTCGGAGAACATGAAGAGTTCCATCTCCTTGCCAATCTTGCGATGGTCGCGACGCTTGGCTTCTTCAAGAAGCTGGAGATACTCATCAAGCATCTTCTTCTTAGGGAAGGAGATACCGTAGACACGCGTCATCTGCGGACGCTTCTCATCGCCACGCCAGTAGGCGGAACTTACAGCCATCACCTTGACAGCCTTGATGGGAGCGGTCGTCATCAAGTGCGGGCCACGGCAAAGGTCCGTATATTGACCTTGGGTATAGGTGGTGATATGGCCGTCCTCAAGTTCTTCAATCAGCTCATTCTTATACGTCTGTCCGTGCTCAGCGAAGAACTGAAGCGCGTCAGCCTTGGAAATATCGCTACGTACGAGGGCTTCCTTGCGAGTGACGAGTTCCTGCATCTTCTTTTCAATCAGCCCAAAGTCGCTCTCGGAGATGCTGACGCCTTCGGGGGGCATCACGTCATAATAGAATCCATTTTCGATAGCAGGACCGATACCAAACTGCGTTCCAGGCCACAGTTCCTGCATAGCTTCAGCCATAAGGTGGGCAGAAGTGTGCCAGAAGGCATGCTTTGCTTCGGGGTCGTCCCACTTATAGAGTTGGATGGAGGCATCGGCCGTAATCGGACGATTCAGTTCAACGGTCTCACCGTTGACACCACATACCAAAACATCCTGTGCCAGACGAGAGGAAATACTCTCGGCAATCTGTAAACCCGTTACTCCGCTTTCGTATTCACGGACGGAGCCATCGGGAAAGGTGATTTTTATCATAGTAGGAATTTTCTATTTTTCTGATTTGGGCGCAAATGTACGAATTATTTTTTGAGGAGGAAAATATCCGCCCGCATTTTCGCAGCTAAAGCTAAAGTCTAGTGTTAGACCAATATATATATTCTAATAGCCGCAAAGCCATCCCAAACGAATTGTGGGGGTTAGATATAAAGTAGGTTCTATAAATTTCAATGGAAGGTTAAGTTTCTATTTTGCTTGGATGTATTCATGTCTATCGCATGCTAATTTATAGAACCTGCCATAATTTGGTTGCAACTAAAGAGTTACCGCCATGATTCCTCGCCAGCCGTTAGGATTCGGCATTTAGTTCGTCGGAATAGTAGGCAGGGGCCAAAGGGCGGCAGTTATAGGTGGAAGCCATCACCTCGCCATAAGCACCAGCGGAATGGAGGGCAAGCAGGTCGCCACGGTGGAGCAACGGGAGGGAGAGGTCGGTGGCAAAGACATCGCTACTCTCGCAGATGGGACCTACGACATCATAGTGCAGATTCGTATCTGAGGCTGCCACACAACCGCCTTGCTTGTCCAGCAACGATATGGCATGACGAGAGCCATACATAGCGGGACGTACGAGGTCGGTCATACCTGCATCCAAGATGGCAAAACGCTTGATATGGCCCTCCTTGACATAGAGTACGCGGGATATAAGGTGGCCGCATTGGGCAACGACACTGCGACCCAGCTCAAAGTGGAGCGTCTGCTGGGGGCGCAAATGCAGGTGGGAGCGGAAGGTGTCGAAGTATGCGCGGAATTGGGGGATGGGATTGGTCAGCGGATGGACATAGTCCACGCCCAAACCTCCGCCTACGTTGATATGTTCCACGTTATGCCCTGCGGCTTCGAGGCAATCTTGCAATTCGTTGATGCGCTCGCAGAGGTGAACGAAACTATCCATCTGCTCAATCTGCGAACCGATATGAAAATGCAGACCCACGCACCGTACGTTTGTCAAAACATCTGCACGTTGAAGAGTTGGCAACATATCTTCCATGGCAATGCCGAATTTATTTTCGGCCAAGCCTGTTGTGATTTTCGCATGGGTATGTGCATCCACATTGGGATTGATGCGCAAGGCGACATTAGCCACAACGCCCTGAGCGGCAGCTAACTGATTGATTACTTCGAGTTCAGGAACACTCTCTACGTTGAAGCAGAAAATGCCTGCTCGCAAAGCGGAGAGAATTTCCTTATCACTCTTGCCCACCCCTGCATAGACTATTTTCTTTGACGGAAATCCAGCATTGAGGGCGGCTTGTATCTCCCCACCACTCACACAGTCTGCGCCAAAACCAGCCTTGGCAATCAAAGAAAGCAGGCGCGGATTGGCATTTGCCTTGACAGCATAATGCACTTGATAGTGGGGATATTTTTGGATGGCTTCGCTAATGGCACTAAGCGTCTGTTGCAGGGTGTACAGGTCGTAATAATAGAACGGCGTGTCCAACTGCTGGAAGCGATTTACGGGAAAAGTTATCTGTGACACGGTAGTATAGCTTGTCTATCTAGTTTCTTATTGTGTTGTATGAAAGACATACCTATATATATATATATAAGGAGTACACATATATAAGGAGTATATTATATATAAGGAGTACGCTCCTAATTGCCTTCCTTAAAAAGGTTCACCCGTTCGTCATCACCAATCGGGATGGGAACGGGCTTGCCATTTGCTGGCTGCCTTAATGAAAGAGATTCTTGCTCAATGCTTGCAGCGCAGCTTGTTTGTCTTCTTCGCGAACGAGGAAGGAGATATTATGATTGCTTCCGCCATAGGAGATCATACGCAGAGGTATATCGCGGAGTGCATCGGTCACTAGGGTTTCGTAGCCTACGTTACCCCAAGCGAGGTCGCCAACGACGCAAATGATACACATATTGTCGTCCACCTCTACCGTGCCGTACTTCTTCAGTTCCTCCAAGATGGGAACGATACGGCTGGTATTGTCGATGCTCAACGAAACGCCCACTTCGGAGGTAGTGACCATGTCTATGCTGGTATTGTAGGTTTCGAAGATTTCAAATACTTTGCGCAGGAATCCTGTGGCCAAAAGCATACGGCTGCTGACAATCTTGATTGCAGTGATATTGTCCTTTGCAGCCACAGCCTTGATGCTGCCGCGCTGCATTTCGTTGTTGATAATCGTTCCTGGTGCAGTGGGGTCCATTGTATTGAGCAGACGAACGGGCACGCGGGCATATCGTGCGGGTTGGATGCAGGTAGGGTGTAGAATCTTGGCACCGAAATAAGCCAGTTCGGCGGCTTCTTCAAAATGCAACTGACGCACAGGCTGCGTTCCCTCTACCACACGGGGGTCGTTGTTGTGCATACCATCGATGTCGGTCCAGATTTGGATCTCTTCCGTGCGCAGGGCGGCTCCTATCAGGCAAGCCGTGTAGTCGGAACCGCCGCGCTGAAGGTTATCAATCTCGCCCATTCGGTTGCGACAGATAAAGCCCTGCGTGATATACAGGTCGTAATGCTTGTTGGCGGCAAGGAGTGTCTCCAGTTGTTTCTTGATAAAGTGAGTATCGGGTTCGCCCTTCTCATCAATTCGCATATAGTCAAGGGCGGGCAGCAGGAGAACCTTCACGCCTTGTTCTAGCAGATAGTTGGTCACCATATTGGTGCTCATCAGTTCTCCCTGTGCGAGGATTGCTTTCTCGTTGGCATCTGAAAATTCGCAACCAGCAAAGCTGTGCAAGAAGATGAAGATTTCTTCCAGCAGTGCGCGCGTCTTCTGCTTGGTTTCCTCTTGTGTATAGAGTTCTTCAAGGTGCTGCATATACTTGGTGCGCAATTTATTGATGACGCTTCCTGCCGCCTCGGAATTTCTTTTGCGATAGTAGTCGGAAATTTCCACCAGCGAGTTCGTTGTACCCGACATGGCCGAGAGGACCACAATCTTTTGCTGCCCATCGTTGATTAACTGGGCAACATCTTTCATACGTTGTGGAGTACCTACGGAGGTTCCTCCGAATTTTAAGACTTTCATATATAGTTAGGTTGTTTGCTTGTATTATTCTTTCGCGTCTATCGAGATAACTTCCTGTTCCACGTCATCACTGAGCGGCACGATGGGGTTGTTGTACTGCTCGGTCACTTCGCTAACACGGCCGTCCTTGCAGAGATAAACGATGCCTGGGTGCGACTGAAGGATGCTGAGGTTGTGGGTGACAACGACCACAGCGGTGCCTTGGTCGCAAACCGAGCGCAACAGGGCAATGATATGGTCGCTGGTTTCGCGATCAAGGTTACCTGTGGGCTCGTCGGCCAAAATAATTTCGGGTTCATTGAGGAGTGCACGTGCAATGGCCACGCGCTGTTGTTCGCCACCCGAGAGTTCATGAGGATAGGCTTGCAGGCGATCGGCCATTCCCACCTGTTGCAGCACCTTCTGGATGCGTTCCTCGCGGGCCGAACGCTTCTTCCATCCCGTTGCCCGCAGCACAAAGTCAAGGTTGTCGGCCACAGTGCGGTCGCGCAGCAACTGGTAATCCTGAAAGACGATGCCCATCCTGCGACGGAGGGCGGGAATGTGCTTGCGCTTCAAGCGAATCAAGTCGCACGAGAGCACTTCAACCTTTTCGCCATCGGCGGGCAGTTCTGCGTAGAGTGTTTTAAGCAGAGAACTCTTTCCCGACCCCACCTTACCTATAATATATACAAACTCGCCCTGACTGACGTGCATATTAACCTCTGTCAGCAGGTCGCGCTCGGGCAGGGAAACGATGGCATTTGATAATTCTATGAGCATGGGAAAAGTATAGGTAGGTTCGACAAATCTGTTTGGTATCTGATTCCCAACGTAGTGGCTAATCCAACTTAAGAACAGCGAGGAATGCTTTCTGCGGAACCTGCACATTGCCGATTTCCTTCATGCGCTTCTTGCCTCGCTTCTGTTTTTCAAGGAGTTTGCGCTTACGGCTCACGTCGCCGCCATAACACTTGGCTGTCACGTCCTTGCGCACCTGCTTTACGGTCTCGCGGGCAATAATCTTGGCACCGATAGCAGCCTGAATGGCAATGTCAAACTGCTGGCGGGGCAGCAGTTCCTTGAGTTTCTCGCACATACGGCGACCGAAATATACGGAGTTGTCCACGTGCGTGAGTGTGGACAAGGCATCCACGGGCTCACCGTTGAGCAGGATGTCAAGTTTCACGAGTTTCGAAGGACGGAAAGCGATGGGATGATAATCGAACGAGGCATATCCTTTCGAGATAGACTTGAGTTTGTCGTAGAAGTCAATGACGATTTCTGCCAGTGGCATATCGTAATACAATTCTACGCGGTCGCCCGACACGTATTCCTGTTTCACCAATTCGCCGCGCTTACCCAGACACAGCGTCATGATATTTCCGATATAATCTGTACGGGTAATGATGGAGGCGCGGATATAGGGTTCTTCGATATGTTCGATTTCCGTCTGGTCGGGCATGCCCGCCGGATTGTGTACCTCGCGCATCTCGCCGTGTTTGTCAAAGATGTGGTAACTTACGTTGGGCACGGTCGTGATGACATTCATATTAAACTCACGGTCGAGGCGTTCCTGCACAATTTCCATGTGGAGCAGTCCGAGGAAGCCGCAGCGGAATCCAAAGCCTAGGGCCACAGAGGATTCGGGCTGGAAACTCAGCGAGGCATCGTTCAGTTGTAGTTTCTCCAACGAGGTGCGCAACTGCTCGAAGTCCTCCGTTTCGATGGGATAGACGCCGGCGAAGACCATGGGCTTCACTTCCTCGAAACCTGCAATGGCTTCTTCGCAAGGGTTGTCAAGGGCGGTAATCGTATCGCCCACCTTCACCTCCGTAGCAGTCTTGATGCCCGAAACGATATAACCCACGTCGCCGCAATGCAGGGTGCGACGCGGCGAGAGCTCCATCTTGAGCACGCCGACCTCGTCTGCGCTATATTTCTTCTTCGTATTGACAAAGAGTACCTGTTGGCCCTGGCTGATTGAGCCGTTGACAATCTTGAAATAAGCAATGATGCCGCGGAAGGAATTGAACACGCTGTCGAAAATCAATGCTTGTAGGGGCGCATTCTCATCGCCTTCGGGGGCAGGTATGCGCTCCACAACGGCTCGTAGGATGTCGTCCACTCCCTCGCCCGTCTTGCCCGAAGCGCGAATAATCTCTTCGCGCTTGCATCCGAGGAGTTCTATGATTTCGTCCTCTACCTCTTCGGGCATGGAGTTGGGCATATCGCATTTGTTGAGCACGGGGATGATTTCCAGGTTGTGCTCGATGGCCATATACAGATTGGAGATGGTCTGTGCCTGCACACCTTGGGTGGAATCGACCACGAGGAGGCAACCTTCACAGGCGGCAATGCTGCGCGACACCTCGTAGGCAAAGTCCACGTGTCCCGGGGTGTCAATGAGATTGAGCACATAGGTTTCGCCGTCCATTTGGTATTCCATCTGGATGGCGTGGCTCTTGATGGTGATACCGCGCTCGCGCTCCAGATCCATATCGTCAAGCATCTGTCCCTCGGTCACACGAATGGTTTGTGTGCGTTCGAGCAAACGGTCGGCCAGCGTACTCTTGCCATGGTCAATATGGGCGATGATGCAGAAATTTCTGATGTGTTTCATGTAGGCGGGGAGCTGTTTGAGGGTTTAGAATTTCTCTGCGTCCAAGAAACTGACAGCGCGGCGCAAGTCTTTCTCGCTCAGCACCAGTTGGTCGGCAGGAATATCGGGCCACTGTATGGCCAGGGTGGGGTCGTTGTAGGCAATGCTGCACTCGGCTTCGGGCGCATAGCGATTATCTACTTTGTAGCAGAACACAGCCTCGTCGGAGAGCACCATGAAACCATGGGCAAAACCGCGGGGCACAAACATAGTCGTTCCCTTCTCGGCATCGAGTTCCACCATGGCATACTTGCCAAACGTGGGCGAGTCTTGGCGAAGGTCTACGGCCACATCCACCACACGTCCGCGCAGCGCACGCACCAATTTGGCCTGCGAAGCATCGCCCTTCTGATAGTGGAGGCCACGGAGAACGCCGAAAGTGGATTTCGACTCATTCTCCTGCACAAATTCTACGGCATAACCCAGATGGGCCTCGAAGTCGGCCTTGCGCCAGGTCTCCATAAAATAACCACGGTCGTCGGTAAATTTCTTAGGTTCCATCACCCACACATCGGGCAGGATATCGTGTTGCTTGTATTCCATTTATTTTTATTATTTGTCGGGTTGAATTTCCAATTTTCCGTCTTTCATGTCGAATACCACCCTACCCTTTCGTTCGGGATTATCGAGCAGCATATCGCAGAGGGCATCTTCTAGGTGCTCGCGGATGGCGCGCTTCACTGAGCGTGCGCCCGATTTGGGTTCAAAGCCTTTCTTGACCAAGAAATCATAGACGGCGTCTGTCAGGTGAATTTCTATCTGGCGATTCTCCTTGAGACGGGCAGCCAGTTTGTCTACTTCGAGGCGCACAATCTCCAAGGCATCTTTCTCGTCAAGCGTGTGGAACATAATAATATCGTCCAGTCGGCCCAAAAACTCGGGTGCAAACTGACGGCTCAGGGCCTTGCGCACGATAGACTCTACCTGTGCGTTGGCCGAATCGGCGGAAGTGCCGAAACCAATGCCTGCGCCAAACTCGCTTATCTGTCGCGACCCGCTGTTGGAGGTCATAATAATCACGGTGTTGCGAAAATCTACGGTCGTACCGTTGCCATCGGTCATGCGACCTTCGTCCATCACCTGCAAGAGGGTATTGAACACGTCGGGATGGGCCTTTTCGATTTCATCGAGCAGGATGACGCTGTAGGGATGGCGGCGCACTTTTTCGGTAAGTTGGCCTCCTTCATCGTAACCCACATAGCCCGGAGGCGCACCTACGAGGCGGCTCGTCGTATGCTTCTCGCCGTATTCGCTCATATCCACGCGAATCAGGGCATCGGCACTGCCAAACATCCATTCGGCCAGGGTGCGCACCAGGTGAGTCTTACCCACACCCGTTGAACCCACGAACATGAACGTGCCTATGGGACGGTCGCCGCCACCTAGGCCC
>SAMEA3663162__coassemble_140_pt1 | contig 18537 bp, 7 predicted proteins | sample SAMEA3663162__metabat2_low_PE_001 | metagenome-assembled genome bin SAMEA3663162 (sample SAMEA3663162) | pig gut metagenome | biome: pig gut; feature: pig-associated habitat; material: faeces | place: Denmark | collected 2012 | reverse complement strand
TTTCGGCGAAATGCAAATCACTTTAACATTTCGCAACAATCCGAGAAATGTTAAAAGACGACTTTTGCACAGGCGAGGCTCTGGGATGTGTTATATTACGAGGGGTTCTTTGCGGGTAGATATTTCTAACATTTCTGATGGTGGCTGTCTGATATTTTTGTACACGGATGCTACGGATGCTCATTGAAAGGTAATGTACCGCACGTTGCTCGCTCGGCGGAAATGAAACTCTGAAGGGGGACTTTGTGTTTTTTTGAACACGGATTTTGCGGATTCTGCGGATGCTCATTGAAAGGTAATGTACCGCACGTTGCTCGCTGTGGCTCTGCGGAAATGAAACTCTGAAGAGTGACTTTTCGTTTGTTTTTTTGAATACGGATTTTGCGGATGCTGCGGATGCCCATTGAAAGGTAATGTACTGCACGTTGCTCGCTCGGCGGAAATGAAACTCTAAAGGGTGACTTTGTGTTTTTTTGAACACGGATTTTGCGGATTCTGCGGATGCTCATTGAAAGGTAATGTACCGCACGTTGCTCGTGTGGCTCAGCGGATTATTGCTACTCTACCCTATTGAATATACGTACGCTGGTTTGCATTTGCGCGGAGCCACGCGAGCAACGTGCGGTACATTGCGTTTTCAATGAAGACGAACCTGGCGGATTGTTGCTGCTCTACCCTATTGAATATACGTACGCTGGTTTGCATTTGCGCGGAGCCACACGTTGCAAGCAACGTGCGGTACATTACGTTTTCAATGTGGGCCTACGCTGTTGTACAGAAAAAAGGCCGTGCTTTTTGGGCACGGCCTTTGTTGTTTATGTAGGAATTTTTAGGAATTTACTTGTAGATGGGCGACTGGAGGAACCAGTTGTTGGGGTCGCTCAGTTTGCCGAAGAGGGTGGCATCGTACTGGGTGGGGTTCTCGTAGGGCTTGAGGTCGAGGCTACGGCGAGAAATCAACCAGGCCATCCACTGCGTACCCGATACGCCTGCACCCCAGTTGTCAGCGTTCTTGTGGCGGGCAATACGCATGAGGTCGTAGTAGCGCCAGCCTTCGTAGGCCGTTTCGAGGGCCATTTCGTCGGCGATGAGGGTCTCGACAGCGTTGATCTGCTGGGCGAGGTCGGTCGGAACCTGAGGATCGTCGGCGGGCAGTTCGGTGTAGTCGCTACGGTCGGGCTCAGTAGGTTGGCCTTCGCCCTCGCCAGTAGTGGGAGTGTTGGATTCCTCAAGAAGGCTATATCTGAGACGCTGGGCGGCTTCGGCGGGAGCACCTGCGCGGAGAGCTTCCTGAGCCATACGCTCACCAACGATACGATCGTAAGTGTAGAGGGTGTCGAGATCTTTGTGCTCACCCGTACCGAAAGCATGGATACCTTGGCTGTTCCACTTGGCATCGTCGGTGAAGTCGAGGAAGTCGGGGTGGTCGAGGGCACGGCGCATTTCGTCAATTCCGATATAGCCCGTACCATCGGCAACAATGCGGAGGTAGGGGACCTTCTTGAAGGTCTTGTTCACGTCATCGTACTGAACAGAGTCGTAGCGGATAGCGGGCATCTTCTTAGCCTGAAGACCGTTGCGGAGGATGGCAAAGGCATGGCGGGGGAAGCCTGCGCGGTTGATGGCCTCGGCAAAGCGGAGATAAATCTGACGCTTGCGGTAAACGGGCATATTGTAGCGGAAGGTGAAGCCAGAGAGGTAGCTCTCGCTCGACATAGCACGGGGGCAGAACTTCTGGATGAATGCTCTGCGCTGTCCGTCCTCGCGCATATACTTGATAGTACCATCAATACGGCAGTCGCCGAGGTTGGCAGGGTACTCAATCTTGGTTTCCGACTCTTGGAGTGCGTAAATCTGGTTCTTGCAAAGGTTGATGTAGCTGGGAGTGGGAGCAATCTGGCGGTTCTTGTAGTTGACCTGCACAGAAATCTGACCACTCAGTGCGATACCTGCATCACCTTGGTCGGTACTGGATGTGCTGGAATGGGGGTCGAAGCCATAGATTTGTGCTACGCGGGTCAGCGTCTTACCGATAGAGGCATTGGCGGCTGAGGGAACGAGTGTGATAAGGTCGCCATTGTAGTTGAGCGTGGGCATTACCCAGTCGCCGTTCTCGTTGGGCGTGTAGGTCTTATCCTCACCGTTATAGTATACGCGGAAGCCTGCGTTACCATTGGGTATGGTACCAGCATCTTCGAGGTAGTCGTAGTAGAAGGCAGCCGCACGCTCGTAGTCGGAAGTGCTTGCACCACGGAGGAGATAGAGGTCGCCCAGAACGAGGGCGGTGGGGAAGAGGGTCAACTTGTGGGGGATGTCAACAGCACCCGTCTTGAACGTGCCATAGTTGGGGAGTCCGAGCAGACGCTCGTACTCGTAGGCACGCATGAGGTTGTTCTCAAGCAGTTTGTCAAGGAGGTTGTCGGCATTGACAGTACCTTCGGGTGAGTTGGATTCCCAGCCCGTACCAGCGTTCTCAACGGGACGCGTGATGAAGGGCACGGTGCCGTAGTTCTGAACGAGCTGCATATAGGTCCAAGCACGGATGGCCTGTACCTGTGCATACTCCTTGCGCATGTAGTAGATATTGTTCTTCTGCGCCATGGTGTCAACGCGTGCAAGGTAGTAGTTGCACTGGTTGATGACCTTGTAGTAGGCAGCGCGGTTGAGCAGACCGTTTTCGGCATCTTCGGTAGGAATGAAGTTGGCAACGGCGGAGATGGTGTCGCTCACGTAGTCGGTGGGCTCGCAAAGGTCGCCGCGCACTTCACCAAGGATGACGTTGTTTTCAATCATCTCCTGAACGTTGGATAGGATGCCCAGATAGAAGTTGACAGTGTCGCGTCCCGTAAAGTTCTCGACATTACGGTCCATATCGGGCGTCAGCATATCTTCGCAGGAAGTAGTGGCCAAGCCAAAACTCATCAGGAAGACGAGGAGGCTGATAATCGATTTATTTTTCATTGTATATCAATTATTACGTGTGAAATACGCTAGGAGCAGAGGCGGGAGCAACGCGGGGCGTATGCTCCCCCACCCGCTCTGTGCGCTATCGCGTGGTTTACAAGTTGATGGTCAGACCGATGTTGAAGTTACGGCTGAGGGGCAGATAACCGGCATCGATACCCTGATAGAGGACACTGTTGCCACAAGATACTTCGGGGTCGTTGCCGAGGTACTTGGTGACAGTGAAGACATTGTTGGCTTCGCCCCAGATGGAGAGGCCGAGCAGCCAGCTGAGATGTACGGGCACCTTGTAGGTGAGGCGCACCTTCTTGAGTTTGAGGAAGGAACCATCCTCAATCCAACGGTCGCTGAAACGCTCGTTGTTGACCCACTGGTCGTTGCCAGGAGCCATTGCGCGAGGCATATCGGTAATCTGACGTTCGTAGCGCCAACGGTTGCAGACGGCTGTGGTCTGGTTGTAGATGTTGTTGGCGGCTTCAAGCTGAGAACGCTGGTAGTTGTAGATGTCGTTGCCGAGCGAATACTTGAAGTTGAGGTCGAGGGTCAGGTCTTTCCAAGTGAAAGAGGTGAAGATGTTACCGAAGATGTCGGGGTTGGGGTCGCCAATGACAACCATATCGGCTTCGCTAATCCAGCCATCGCCGTTCTGGTCAACGAAACGAACGTCGCCAGCCTGGAACTCACGATAGGGATTTTCGTTGAGGCCAGTCGGATAGCGGAGGTAGCCGTATTTGCCAGCAGCAGCGGCTTCGGCATCAGTGGCAAAGACACCATTGGTTTTGTAGCCATAGAACACGCCTGCGGCAGTACCGACAGCGGTGAGGACGTTGTTCTGGCCATAGACGGAAGTGGTATAGCCGTGGAGGCGCTGCTCGGAGCTAGCCACCTTCTTGCCAGCGGCATCCAGCTCGTAGGTGCGGATGTAGTTGAGGCTGGAGGTGGGGAGTTCAGTGATCTCGTTGCGATAGTGGCCGATGGTAAAGCCAGCTTCCCACTTGAAGTTCTTGCGGTTCACAAGAATGGCGTTCAAACGGGCATCCAGACCGACATTCTTGAGTTCGCCTTCGTTGGCCCACATATAGCGGAGACCGGTGATGTCGCTCACAGCCTTGCGGGTGAGGAGGTTGCTGGTCTTGCCTGCATAGAAGTTGAGGCCGAGGCCGAGGCGGTCCTTGAGGAAGCTACCCTGGAGACCTACGTTGAAGCGGCGGTTGGTTTCCCACTGGATGGCGGGGTTCTGAATATTGGCGAGCTGGAGAGCCGTGGCCTGTCCGAGGAACTTGACGTTTTCGAAGTAGGTACGAGTGGCATAGTAGTCTACGTTGTCGTTACCGCTCTCTTCGTAGCCTGCGGAAATCTTGAGGTAGTTGATACCTTCAACATTGAACCACTTTTCGTTGCTCATCACCCAAGCAGCCTGAATGGAGGGGAAGATACCCCACTTCACGCCGGCGAGCTTGATACCCTCCTTGGCTTCCTTACCGAAACGAGAGGAAGATTCCATGGAAGTGGTGAAGTCGAGGAAGTAGCGGTTCTTGAAATTGTAGCGGGCATTGAGATAGTATGCCAAGTTGATCCAAGAGTCGTTGGTGCCGCCCGAAGAGAGGAAGCTGAGCGACTTGGAGATGTTGGGCATCTTATCGTTGTCGTTGTTGTAACCCGTCACGTAACTGTCGCTATAAGAATAGGAAGCGAGGCGGAAGCCACCGAGGATGCTGACGCGGTGGGCCTTGAACTGACGGTCCCAATTTACCTGGAAGTCGTTGAAGAGGGTGGTCTCCTTGCCAAACTGCGTGCTGAGGATGTTGCGGATGGAACCGAGTCCTTCGACACTCTTAGAGGGCGTACCATCCTTGGGCACGAAGTACTTCTCGTTGTTACGATTGATCATGTAGCTGAAACGGTCGCTCACGGTCAAGTACTTGTTGATGGTATAGCGGGGATTCACGTTGATGGCAAACTGGGTCTGCTCCTGATAGTTCTTGTTGTCACCATCGCCATTCTTGAGAATCCAGAAGGGGTTGATGAAACCAGAGTAACCGAAGGCATCGGCAAAGCGATAGGGGTTGTTGCCGTCGGTGTAGTTCTTACCAGAGTAGACATTGTTGGCATGGCCCAGCTGAAGCTGCCCGTTGTTGTACATCACGTAGTGTGCATAGGGGCTGATGAAGGGCGACTGAATGAGGCCCAGCACATTGGGAGCAGAGATGTGGCGAGCGCTGTAGTCCTCGGCCCAACCATTGTCGCGAAGGTTGTAGGCATTGCGAACATAGGAGATGTCCATGCCCGTAACAAAGTTCTTGAACAGGTTGATGTCGGTATTGAAGCGGATGTTGAGTCGGTTGAAGTCGTTCTTCTCGGCCGTGGCATTGCTCTGGCTGTAGCCGAGGGAGAGGTTGTACATAGCCACATCGTCACCACCTTCTACGCTGACCTTGTAGTTCTGGGTGAAAGCATTGCGATAGAGGTCTTTCTGCCAGTCGGTGTTCTGGTGGTACACATCGTAGTAGAGGTAGCTGGGGTCCTCGTTCATGAACGGCGGCAGCGTTGTGGAGGTCTTGAAGTAATCAATGGCCTCGGGTGTGGTACCGATGAGCTCAGTCACATAGTTGCGATACTGGTTGGCATTCATCACCTTGGTCTTCTCGGGCACGAGTTCGAAACCTCCGAAGGCGCGGATGTTAATGCGAGTTACCTGGCTATGGCCACGCTTGGTGGTGATGCGGAGGACACCGTTGGCACCCTTGGCACCATAGAGGGCCGTACCATTATTGAGAACCTCAACGGATTCGATGTCTTCGGGGTCAACGATGTTGAATACGTTATTGAAGAAACCATCGTGGAGGGTCGTACGGTCGTACTGCATATCCCACATGACGCCATCGATAATGACGAGGGGCTGTGCGTTGGCATTGAGCGAACCGATACCATTGATAAACATGGCTGCACCCTGTGCGGGCATACCGCCACGGCTGATAGTGCGGACGTTGGCGTTGAGGTGGTTCTCAACATCGTTTTCAATGGTAATGGCGCTGGTTTCCTTTGTAACCATCTCGGCATTTGTCACAACGTCAATACCATCCTTATAGAATCCCTTGAGGTGGGAAGCGTTGAGGTAGGCGTTCTGATTTGTTGTACCCTTGATGGCAATCTGGGAAGCGTTGTACTCGGCGTTGCGTTCGGGAATGGTCACGTAGAGAGCCGTGACGTATTCGGGGACTTTGATGGTGTAAGCACCATTGTCGTCGGTCAACGCGGTATAGTAGCGGTTGTTGAGTGCCTGAACGCGTACACCAGCGAGAGGTGCGTTGGTGGCAGCATCGTAAACGTGGCCGCTAATCTCACGCATAGCAACGGAGGTCGTCTTGGTGGCGGGAGTAGTCTTGCTCGCAGGAGTCTGTGCCTGTGCGCCAGAGAAGACGCACGCGCCAGAGAGGAGGAACAGGCTGACACCAGTACGAAGTGCTCCTTGCATAAAATTATTGCATTTATACTTATCCATAATTTTCAGATTTTTCGTGTTAACAAGATGCTAGTCACGTACTGGTTCGATAATGATTTTTCCGATACTGAGGGCCTTGCAATTACCCGACTTCTGCTGGGCAAGCGTCATGGAAACCTCAAGCATGGGGAAGCTACTGTAGCCAGAAGGAAGACCGACATAGTTCTTGGGGAAGAAAACGTCCTCGTAGAGCACAATGTTGGTCACCTTGTCCTGGTCAATCTGGATGTTCTTGACAGCCTTCGTTCCTGAAATCGTCTTCATGTCGTCACCGAGCAACTGGACGTCGAACTTGGGTGCCTCGACAATGGTATCACCATTCTGGTCCAGACGGATATGGTCCTTATTGATACGGTTGGGGGCCATCTGGATGGTAATCTTGTAGCGTGCGCTCAGTATGTTGTTCAGACGGAAACGGATGGTCAACTTACTGTTACCAGACACTGCGTAGTAGCTATAACGGTCATCTGCCAAATCGCCCAAGACTTCGGTATTACGGTTGTCATCAGTCAGCGTAATCATCTGCCCACCTTGCGTCACACAACCCGTTGTGCTGCAAGTCATGAAAGCAGCTTGGTTTTCGGTATGATTGATGAACGAATAGGCGGGGTCAACACGGTAGGTTTCAAGCGGGAATACGTAGCCGTTGGAAGCCTTGACTGGGTTGATTCCTGCGAAGAGAGGATTCTCACCACCCTTGTTGGCGTTATAGAACGTAGTACCCGTCGTTGACTTGAGGGAATCGGCATGCAGGGTGTAGTTGATAACCTGTGCAGAATCGGCTGTGTTTACACCCGTGAAGATGCTGGGTGTAAAGAACATGTTGCGGATAATCGTCTCGTTGGTGATGAGGCTCTGGAGAGAGTCCATCTCAGCCTTAGTAAACTTGAGTGCGTTGGCGCCGTTCTTGAGGAACTTACCAGTTTCCTCATCCCAGTCATAGCAGTAGGTCGTTCCGTAGGTGTAGAGGGCAGATACCTTCTCTACTGCCTCGTCCCAAGCAGTGTTGGTAGGAATCAACGCTACATAGACACTATCCTCGTTCTTAATCTGAGCGCCAGCGGCATCGAGAATGTCGTTGTTGTAGAGGAATACAGAATCTACGTACACCATCTCGCCGTTTTCGTTCATCGCACCTTCGGTACTACCTGCGGCCCAGAAAGTTTTGTGGTCAACCTGCGGATCGGTGAGGATACCATACAGGGTGCTGTAGTTTTCGCTAGAAGAGATGAAGTCGAAAATATTGAAAGCGAAAGGATTCGCCCCCTGAAGGGTGTAGAGCGAACCATTAGTGGAATAATAGACATCGTTGCCGATGGGCAGTCCGTTGAGCTGATTGTTGCTGAGGACACTATTCTTCGTGTTCATCAGGCGGACATCCTGCGCGCCAGCGAGGGATTGATACTGGAAGCGAGAGATGTGGTTGCGGACGAACTGATTGACAACCTGATACTCTTTCTGGTCAGCCAAGTCGAGGTACTGCTCAGCGGTAAGACCAGCGGGTACTTCGTAACTGCTGGGTGTAGGAGCATCGGGGTTGGGAGTTTCGGGGTTTCCAGGGTTCTCGGGATCGACTGGAGGCTCGGGAGTCTCAGGGGTTTGCACATTGCCAGCAGCCTCTCGGAGGGCAGCTGCCTCGAGAAGGAGTTGGTTGTACTTAGCCTTGGTGGCATCGAAGGTGCCGTTGAGAGGAGCCCACACCGTGAACGACTGGGGCTGGTCGAGGAGACTGGCAAAGCTCTGAGTGGCATTGCGGTCATCCTCATTCTTCATGACGCGGGTACGCTGGAGGAGATTAGCAAATTCGGACAGCTCGGGATTGCCCTTAATGTTCTGCCAAATGGTCTGATTGCCTCCCATCACAGGATTATTGACTACGTCGAAGTGGTCGTCGGTACAGGCGCAGACCCCTAGGAGCAAGGATGCTCCTACGAGGCTGCGGGTTACCATATTCTTATATATACTTTTCATAGAACTGATTAGAATCTAATGGAACGATCTAATTACCAGATATCCTCGGGTTCTGTACCATTGTAAATATTGTTTGGCACATACTCGAAATAATCAAGGAAGCACTGTGAGTCGAGCTTCTTAAGAGCGGACTTCAGACGGATGTAGTAGGTCTTGTTGGCATCTAGTTCGTAGATACCAACGATACGACGGAGGGCGCAGTAGGCACCACCACGACCGCGGACGGGGTTCTCGCCAGTACCATCAGTAATGGTGTAATACTGAGGAGCCTTCATGTAACCCTGGTTACGCATATTCTTGTCGTTTTCGGCGTTCAGTTCATCGTCATCCTCAGAGTCCTTCACCCAAGGTATTGCAGGGTTGTTGTCAGCACTCTGACGCTGGTCAAGAGGAAGACCTGCGGGTTGGAGGTTATAGGGAGCGTCACCGAAGTAGAGCTGACACATACCACGCTGGTCGTTGAAGGCCTGACCCATACGGATTTCGTAGGTACCGCTCTTGGGTACGGGAGGCAGCTTAATGGTGAAGTCATAGAGACCGAGTACGAGGGTTTCGTCACCCTGGTAGTCGTTCCAACCAGTAGCACTAATGTAACCTGCAAAGAGGTAGCAAATCTTGGTATCAGCAGATTCATTAAGAATGTTCTCGAAATAGCCATTGGGGCAGATGGTGTAGTCACCACCGCGAATGCTGTTGGAGAGATATTCATGCAGAACCGTTGAAAGGTCGAAACGAATACGCTCGCTACCCAAGGCATTGATATTTGCAGCATCGTTGACGAGGATACCATCAATGGGGAAATAGAAACCATTGACAGAGTTGTTGTCGTAGGCACCATTATCAGGAGATACCTTCACGCCGCGTTGGCTAGCTACAATCTCGTGGTAGTCACCATGGCGGTCGTTTTGATACTTGGAAACACGATTCAAGAAGATGGCCTGGTTATTATAGTCATTTGCTGCGAGAGCCTGAGGATCCTGTCCTGTATTACCTACCTGAACGACCTTGAGCAGTGCGGGATGATTTCCCATCGTGGTATAGTAATCCCATACGTTGGTAGGAATATTCGAAGTCTGGGGCGAAGCAGAAGAGCCACCATACTTATAAGCGTATTCGTTGAAGTGGACAATCAACTGGTTGTAGGCCATCTTACCCTTAATGAGGTGATAGGCTACGAACTTATTGACAGCATTGTCGGGATGCTTGAAGTCACTATCATTGGTACTACCAGGATAAGCGGCCTTGCACTTCTCAAGAATCTGATTCATGATGCTTGAGAGGTCCCCATTCTCAGGAAGGGTAATACCCCACTGAGTGGCAAACACACTGTCGGTTTCAACGAACGCAGTATAACCATAGAATCGGTGATCGGGATAGTTGAAAGCACGATAGGCGAGAGAGCCACCAAAAGTGTGTTTATCGGGAAGACTTGCTCTTTCGGTCTCGAAATCGTTGTCTATCTCACGCTGCAAAGAGTCAGCCCATGAAGTCGCCTGAAGGAGGTAACCCATGATTTTCATGTTGTCTGCAGCTGCAATCAGACTGGGGAGAGTCTTGTTGGAAGGAGCAATCACGGCATTAATAACGTGTACCATACCATTGGAGAGCTCAATATCAGACTTTGTAACCTTGGCCTTACCACCGATAATATGTTCTCCATCTTCATCCATGTAGCAGTCTACAAGACGGCTCTTGAGGTTAGGCAACTTGAAGGAACCCTTTCTAGGGAAATCGGCAGATTCGTATGCACTCATCGTACCATTGTCGATGACACAGCTATTTGCTATGACATCAGCTTGGTCATCAGAGAGAGATGCGACATCGGCCACGCCGATAGAATCAAGATATTGCTGGAAAGCGAAATTACCAGGAAGGAATACGGTGTAGTTACCACGTGCAGAGAGTACGCTGGTGAGTGAAGAAGCATCCTCACCACGTCCGAGCTTTACACGATCAAAGAGGCTCTTGATAGAAGAGAAGCTATCTACAGAAGCCACATATTCGGAGACGGTCTGCTTCTGGGCAATCGCGAAGTTGGACTCGTCAATCTCTTCGGTACAGCTACTCAAAGAGAAAGCCAAGCAGAGCGAGAGTGCTCCAGTCAACCATCCGAAAGACTTGAAATTCGTCATATACTTTTTCATGATGTCTATAAGGTATATCAGACGTTATTATTTAGTAGTGTAACGATCCCATACAGGATTCTGAACCAACTTGCCACCGTATTCTACGCCATTGATCTTCATCTCATCTGCGTTGATGGGGTTGTAGAGCGACCAAAGGTTCTTCAGACGGTTGGTGGTCGTTGTAGGAAGCGTGATGTACGTGGTGAGTGTGGTTTTTGAATCGTTGGAGAATTCAGCCTGACGCACGATATCAAACCAGCGTTTGCCTTCGCCTACAAATTCACGCTGACGCTCGTTGTAAACAAGAGTGAGCAGGTCGGAAGCCTTTTTGGCTGTACCAGCAGTAGCGTAGTCGTCCTTCAGACGGTCGCACTTGTATTCGGAGCCATTGGAGTTGTCGGCACGAAGGGCGGGATTGGAACGCTTGAAGAGGGCATTCACCAGTTTGAAACCTTCGTTCACGAGTGCGCCATCAGAACCTTCGGTAGTGGCTGCGGCAACATCGTTGGACTTCACCAGGAACATACGAGCGATGGCCTCAGCCTTGAGAAGCATGACATCAGCCAAACGATAGATGGGCCAGTTGGCATTCATCGTAGCTTTTGCACGATAATTAGGTTTGGAGCTGAAACCCTTCGACACATCCTTAAGGTCCATAATGGAGAAACCTGTGTTGATGTTTTTGTGATACATCTGGGTCGCAGTAGTGGTCTTGAAGTCGTAGGTTTCCAGCAAACGGATATCAGTTTTTCCGAATCCGCGTTCGGGATTAACGCTACTCATTGCAGAAGAGCTCAACACACTAGCACCAATCATAGCGCCATTGGAAAGTGTACCACTTTCGTACTTTGCTAAGTAATCACTAATGGCAGAGTTAACATTCTGGTCGCCATCATACTGGAGTTCTAATACGCTCTCATCGCTATTCTTGTAGTTCCACAGGTTGACGTAGATTTCATCATAAACACGCATGGAGGAACGAGAATTGATGTACTGGAGGTAGGGATATGCAGGGATGCGGTTGATATCCTCGTCCTCTTTGATACCAGAGAGGGCAAGTTTCTCATCGTAATCATTCTGCATACATTGCATGACGTAGTCGCAATTGTCAATGGCCTTCTGGAAGCATTCAGCTGCAATATTATTGAGCTGTGCCTGCGTATAGGCAGTACCATCTTCTTTGTAAAGTGTATCTCCCTTGGCCAAGGCATTGCTTAACATGGAGCCGCGCCATAGATACATATCAGCAAGAAGAGTGTAAATGGCTCTCTTGGTGAAGCGGCCCTTGGTTTCGGATGAGTTACTGAACTTATCGCGAGCATACACCTTGGCTACTTCAAGCTGATTGCAGAGGCTGTCAAGGATAACGACACCAGGTGTTGCGGCGATGCGGCTGGCTTTTGCCTCAGCATCGGTGCTCACAGACTTAGTCACGAAGGGTACGTTGCGGAAAGCCTTTACGAGATAGAAATAATTCAACGCACGTACGGCCTGCATTTCGGCCTTAATAGGCAGCCAATCTCCCTTGCGGAAGCTGGGGTCCACCTCATTGCCTTCCTGCGTCATCTGTTCGCCACGTTCCAACACCTTATTGCAATAGTTGATGCCCGTGTAAAAATGTCCCCACTTGAACATGCCCTGTGTGGGCTGGAGAATAGCATTCTGGAGATAGGTGATATCTGTTTGGGTCATATCATTCTGAGAGAAGTTGTCAGAACGCAACTCACCCCAATAGAGGATACGCTTTGTCACGTCGCTGATAGTCAGCTGACGATAAGCACCGGCTCGAACGTTGTCCAAGTCGTTCTTGTCGTTCCAAAAATCACCCTCGGTAATCTGGTTCGTAGGGAGCACGGTCAGGAAGTCCTCGCAGGAGGTCAGCGCCATGCCACCCATCAACAAACTACCGGCAAGAAGGAACTTGCTATATATATTGTTTGTTTTCATTATTGGTCAGTTTTAAAAATCCGACAGTATTGATTCGTGCGATTAGAAACCAACGTTCAAGCTAATGGTGAACGAGCGAGCGCGCGGTGTCTGAGAATCATCGTAGCAGGGAGTATAACCTGAAGCACTGTGTTCGGGGTCAACGCCCGAATACTTGGTCCAGAAGATGAGGTTGTTACCGGAAGCACCAATACGCACGCTGCTGAGAGCAGGCCAGAACTTCTTGAGAGTCTTCTCTTTGAAAGCATAAGAGAGCTGGAAGTACTGGAAGCGGAGGAAGTCACCGGGTTCTACATAGCGGTCGCTCATCAATGCGTTGTAGGAAGCACCAGCATCGGCATTCATAGCACGGGGGATGTCGCGGACATCACCATTCTTGCGCCAGCGGTGGTTCACAGAAGCACACTGGTTATTGTTGCTGCGCATATTCTCAGCATACATACGAGCAAGGTTGACAATCTTGTTGCCAATGCGGAAGTTGAAGTTGGTCTTCAACTGCCACTGACCATATTTCAAGTCGATACCAAAACCACCATTCACCTTGGGGTTGGAGCCACCGAGATAAACGATATCAAGTTCGTCAATCTGTCCATCGTAGTTGATATCTTCATAGATAACGTCTCCACCTTCAAACTTATGGTTGATACCACCATAGTTGAATATCATCTGAAGGGGATTACCGTTTTTGTCATATACTACGTTGCCAGCAGCATCGCGAACGATAGGAGCGGTCTTACCCTGAGCCTTGGCTGTGTTCACCTGGCCGTCGGGCGTGTAGTACTGGTTCTTAGCTTCGTTGAGGAAGTAGCCGTTGTGGTCGTAGTCGTAAGCATACACACCTTTGTAGCGGAAACCATAGATACCTCCGAGTGCGTGACCAATCTGTACGCGCTTCATCAAGTCGCTAGGACCGCCAATGTTGCGGTAGTTATAGTCATCGTTCTTGTTGGCTAATACGGAAGCGTCCATAGAGGTTACGGTATTGATGTTCTGTGCGATGTTGGCACGGAGCTGTACGGAGAATTTACCTACCTTGAAAATATCGCGGGTGTTGACATAGAGTTCCCAACCCTGATTTTCCATTGTACCTACGTTAGCCCAGTCAAGGCTACCGAAACCAGTGGAGGTAGGAATGCTGACACCGCTGTTGAGGAGGTCGGTTATCTTCTTCTTATATACGTTGAGGTTGAAGGTAACAAGGTCGTTGAACAAACCGAGGTCAACACCAATGTTCCATTCTTTCGTGCGCTCCCACTTAATAGTCGTGAGTCGGAGGTTGTTGGGTACGATGGCCTGAGTACCATTGTAAGAACCATTGGCACCATACTTATTATATATAAGGCCTTCGGAGAAGTAAGCACTACCATTAGTACCCCAACCCGGACGGAAGGCCAACATGCTTACGACCTTCTTGAGGGGCTTAAAGAATTGCTCATCGCTGATGTTCCAACGTGCGGAAACACCGGGGAAGAAGCCCCATTTGTTACCGCTACCGAACTTGGTGCTACCATCGGCACGAAGAGTGGCATCAAAGGAGTACTTGGAACCGATAGAATAGTGGAAAGAACCAGTTCCGCTCATGGTGTGGCTCTTACCAGTAGAAGTAGAAGTAGCAGTCAGATAACCGGGAGCAGTCGGAGAAGTAATACCGCCGCTGATACCCGTAGAGGCGTGGTACTGATTGCTAGAAGAGTTGGTTCCTACGTCCAAACGGGCCAGAATCTGGAGTGAGTGGAGATCGTTTTCAAAATAAGGACGGAAAACGAGCTGGTGACGGGTATTGAATGCCAGCGACTTGAACTCGTAGTTCGAAGTCTTGTCAATACCATCAGCCCAAGTCTTGGAGGTAAGGGAACCAGGATAATAATCGTGGGTAGATTCGGTGTAGGCATTCATCTGCACCTCGCCACGATAGTTCAACTGATGTTCTTCATCAGACTTACCCCAAAGTTTGTATTCAACGGCAAACTGCGGAATAATCGTATAAGTGGACTGCTGCTTCCAAGCGAGGTTGGCAATAGCCACAGGGTTACAGTTGGCTACGCGGTCACGCAGGTAGTAAGAAGTCAGGTTACTATTGTTGGCTACCATACCAGCTGTAGAAGCTGCGGGAGGCATGATGTAATAATCACCCGTTGAGTAGTAATCCTGCAGGTTGCGGTCATATTCCATACGATAGATGGACATATTCGGCATGGCCTGATAGGCGTAGCTCAAGATACCACCATCGTAGTTCTTGTTGTTTTTCGTATAAGTCAAGGAGAAGTTAGAGCTGAACTTAATACGGTCGGACACGTAGTAGTCAAGGGCGAGACGGGTGGTGAAGCGGTCGAGCGACTGTTTAATAACGGTACCCGTTTCGTGGTCGTAACTACCTGATACACGGAACTGTGCCTTTTCACCACCACCGTTTACAGAAAGGCTATAGTTGTGGGTCTGACCGAACTGCGTTACTTCCTTGATCCAGTCCGTATTGTTAGAGTAGTTGCCATAGTAAGCGGTGTAATCGCGGAGATACATGAGCTCCACGATACCTGCGGCAACGTCGCTCTGCTTGGGGTTGAAGTAAGCTTCCTTCAGCATCATGGTGTAGCCGTCACCATCCAGCATCTTCATACCTTCGGGCTGCCAAGAGCCAGAGAAACGATAACTGAAGTTGACGCGCGTCTTACCGCGGGCACCACGACGGGTAGTAATTTCAATAACACCGTTCGCACCACGTGAGCCCCAGATTGCTTTTGCGGCAGCGTCCTTAAGCACGTTAATCTTCTGGATATCATCTGGGCTTACCTGGAGAAGGGTTGCAAACTTTTCCTCGGTCATGTTGTTGGCATCAAACTCCTCGGTATCATAGTCTTCGAGGATATAGCCATCGACAACGATGAGGGGCTCCGAGTTACCATTGATGGAGGTCACACCACGCAGACGCATGGAGGTACCCGCACCAAGGTTACCAGAGTTCATCGTAATATCAAGACCTGCAATCTGTCCCTGAAGGGCTTCACCTGCGGTTTCGAAGGAGAGACCTTCCATGGCATCCATGTTGAGGGACTGCTGTGCTACAGAGATTTCGCGTTCGGGAATTTCGAGACCATTCGACTTAATCTTTCTAGTAGCAGTGACGGTGGCTTCACGGAAAGCATTCTTATCCTGAAGCTCAATACGGAAAGAAGATTTGCCGGCGATGGAAACTTTCTGCGTCTGATAACCGATATAAGAAATCTGCAATTTATTGGCAGGATTCTTAATATTCAGCGAGAAGTTACCCTGGGCATCTGTCTGGGTAGCCGAAACGACACGATTAGAAGCGTCCATTTCGACGACGTTTGCCATGACCACTGGTCCATCTGAGCAGAAGACGTGACCAGAGACTCGCTTTTGGGCTACGGCTACAGCGCAGCAAAAGCAGAGGGCAAGAGTCAGTAAATATTTGATGTTATTCATAATATTGGATTATTTCTTAAGTCCATATTTCTTGACGAACGCTTTTGCTCTAGTAGCAGAAGTCCATTCTGAATCGTAGCGACCATTGGTCAAGGGCTTGAAGTTGAGCACCTTGTCAATCTGGTGAATAACTACGAAGGAGCTATTGCTGATGGAGTTCGGTGAAGAGCTGCGGTCGAAATTCGCATCACGAGCCATTACGTTGTAAGGAGCGATGACTTTGGCCGTCACGTTATCCTTGCCCGTTACTGTAAATTGTCCAGCGGGGCCTTGCTTCATATTAAGGTCAATGTAAATATTCTCAACATTGTCAATACAAGCTGTTTGGTATTTGCCTGCAGCCGAAGCATTGTCCACATAGAAGGACTGGTCCTGGAAGTGATACTTACCGAAGTTGATGAGCATGGTCATCATGGCAACAGCCTTGGCCTGGTCATCAGCATTCATGGTGTATTCGCCTTCGTTCTCGGGATCGGGATAACGGTTTGCTTCGATGAACGATGCGATCTGTTCGTAGGTAGGCAGACCCTTGGCATAGGCTGCATCCATTGCATCATTGGTCGGCACGTAAACGGTATAACGATAGTTGTTGAAGAAACGAATCAACTGCTCGTTGGTTGCGGCGTTGTAACCACCACCTACCGTGAAGATGCGATACTTATTCTGCTCGGCGGCCCATTCGGTGGCACTCATGCCTGGCTTCTTCAGACCGCAGGTCTTGAGGTCTTCCTCTGAGAAGCTGCTCATACAGAGGTCGAAGAACTTCTGGTAGTGTGCGGGGTCGTTGTAGAATACATTATATACGGAACGCGTGGTGGGCTGCATCGGACGGTCAAGCAAGTAAGTCATACCGTTACCATAACCGTTGCGTTCTGAGGTCAGGTTGTAACCTTCGGTCACTGTACACAGCTCGGTACGGCCATACTGGTCTTCAATCTGCTTCTGGAAACCGCCCATCACCTTCATGTTCTTGTTGGGGCTGTTTACGTTATTCTTTTCGCCTTTGCTTACCACAAATACAGGTGCGCCAGCACGAGAGATGTAATACTGGGCAGCGCCGTTGATACCTTCTGTGTCATTCTGGTTGTGAACGATAATATGCTGGTCAATCATGTCGATGAGCATGGTCTTCTTGACCAGACCCGAATTGCTGGACAGATCACCATTTGCCTCGCTCTTGTTGGCGGAGCTACCACCGACTGTTGCACTGGGGTCGCCTTCCTGCTGACCAACTGTGATATCGTACTTCTTAGCATCGCAACGAACGGGGATGACTGCACCAGACTGGTTCTTGTATTCGTAGCACCAGTACTTGAAGTTTTCGGCATTGTTGCTGGCAACTGACATCGGGTCAACGAGACCATACTTTTTCAGACCCTCGTCTGTGGGAACGAAGAAGGAGAAGCGGCTCTGCATGGCCTTGAGGTAAGTACTATAATACTTCTTCAAGGGAGCCTGCATGTAGGAGCTACCTTCAATGTAGTTATCGTCGGCACGTACAACGGCCTTCACAATCTGGGTGTTGACAGAATAGAGAGCGGGAGCGAGAACCGAAGCATAGTCGGCGGGGGTGCTCACCTTGTCCATAATATATACGACACCGTTGTTGGCGAGCATCACCTTCTGAATGCGTTGCTTGAAAGCAGTTTCGTCAGCGTACAGGGGGTTGCTCACGTCGAACATCTGGTCCTGTGCGTCGTTCATGATGGTCTTATACTTGCTCGGCACACTTTCGTTGAAGGAGTCCTTCATCATGTTGTTGAGCAAGGGCTGCACGATGTCGAGGGGAATCTGCTGGATATTGAAGTACAGGTTATCCTTGGTCACAGGTTTATCTTTGGCATAGCGGTCCATCAAACCCTGACCACCACCATGGAGAAAGTATTCCTCCATAGCCTCATCGTTGGGGATGAACATGGCGGCCATATCGTTTTCTGCTGTCGTAGAGGCACTGATGGCGTACTGGTTCCATCCCGGGTCGTAGGTCAGCGTGGGGAATACGCCGAGCGACTTCTTGTCGGGACCTGTCGTCACCTTACCGCTCTGCGAACGGTCGGCGATGTATCGCTTCTGGAATACGGAGTCGTTTCCGATATCGAAGAGCTTGCGATATTCTTCGGTCAAGTTGTAGTCATAATAAGGTGCGCTGAAACGCTCAAGGAGTGCGCTGAAATAACGCGTAGAAGTCTTGGGGTTAGCCTGAAATGCTTCCTCCGTACCGTTCTTACGAATCATCTCAGCCATATTGTCGGGCGTGAGAATCACCTTGTCTACGGTATGGATATAACCATTCAAGCAGACAATATCCTGCTGCAGGACGCGGCTGCCGTAGATGTAGCTGCGGTTTTCTGTTTCGGGATAGTTGTTGTCGCCAACGATGAAGCCGATATCACTATGCTTGATATTCTTCTCCTTCATCTGTCCTTCAAGGAAGTGGGTCATCATGGGCACGGTCTTATCCATTACCATGTACATACCGCCGCGGGCTTGCTTACGATACGGATCCCAGAACCGCTTGTCACCTGTGTTGTTGCCTTCGGCATCTACTTCGCCCACGTTGAGGTTTTCGGGCAGGTCGCTCCA
>SAMEA3663162__coassemble_94_pt1 | contig 22806 bp, 34 predicted proteins | sample SAMEA3663162__metabat2_low_PE_001 | metagenome-assembled genome bin SAMEA3663162 (sample SAMEA3663162) | pig gut metagenome | biome: pig gut; feature: pig-associated habitat; material: faeces | place: Denmark | collected 2012 | reverse complement strand
AGCCTTCGGCGATGCGGAGGTTGCCCGAGAAGTTGAGCGTCTGGGTGAACGAGTAGGGGTAGCGCATACGGCGCACGTTGATGGCCTTTTGGCGGTCTTCGTACATCGTCACGCCGTACGACACGGTGAAGGACCAAGGCATCTGGAAGGTCAGATAGCCATCGGCATCCACCTTTGCCTTCTGCTGTTTCTTCGCGCCGCGCTGCGACTTCTTGAGGTCGGGGTCCACGTTGGCATCTTCGGCATCGGTGTCCTCCTCGTCGTCATCTGTAGTGGTGGTGCTTTCCGTCTTGCGCGATTCGCCTTTGAAGAAGGCTCTCCATTTGCTCCACGTCTGGTTGTTGAAGGTGTACGACAGGTTTTGCGACATACCCTGAAAACGTCCGAAGCGTCCGTAGCTCCATTCCGTGCGGTCGCCCACCACTACGTTGCCGCGTTCGTCAAACTTGTAGGCGTAGGTGGCGAAGACGGCGGCCAGCGAGAAGGTGTAGCTCTTCGTCAGTTTGAGGCGCAGGCGTGTGGAGAGGTCGCTCCAGGGGCGCGATTGGGCTGCGAAGTTGTAGGACAGCGAGCCGCTGAGTTCGTCGATGAGGCTAATCTTGCGCATGCCCGTGCTGTCGCGGTCGCTCCTGACCTTCATCTCCACGTTGTTCGAGACGGACATACTGAGCATACCCTGCTTCTTGCCCGAGGGGTAGCCGTAGAGATTGCCCTGATAGGGCGAGTAGTTCACCGTGGATACGTTGCCGTAGGCGTCCGTCTTGACATAGCTGTCCATATAGCCGAAGCGTTCGGCGGTGAAGTCGGGGGCGTAGCTGACGGAGACGGTAGGTTTGAAGACGTGGCGGATGGCCACAATCTTCTTGCCGAAGAGTTTGGGCAGGGGTTTGTAGAAGCCATAGAGCGTTGTGTTCATCGAGACACCGATGTTCCAGTCGTAGAGGTTGTAGAAACCGTAGGTCGTATCGCACACTTCGCGCTGGGCCTGCTGGTCCCAACTGCGCTTCACCCTGCGGGCATACATGATGTCGCGGAAGGAGAGGTTGGGCGAGATGTTGATATACTTGAACAGTTGGAACGTGGCATCGATGGGCACGCGGTGCTGCATACCATTGCGCCAGTCCTTCACGAGGTTCGACTTGAAGAGCAGGTTCTCCTTCGTGGTGATGCTGTTGGAGAGTTGACCCGTGTAGGAGAACGAAATCTTCTCGTACCATCGCTCCTTGCCCACCTGACGCTTGCGGCGGAAGGGGTACATACGCTGTAGCGAGATGGACACGTCGGGCAGGGTGACGGCCAGCGAAGAATCGCGCATATTCTGCGTGATATTGGCCGAGCCCGAGATGGTCAGGCCGATGCTGGGGAAGGTGTGGGAGAGGCTCACCGAACTGGCGCGGGTGCTCTGGCTGTACGACAGGGGGTTGTACATGCTCTCCAGGTTCTTGCGCTCGTAGTTCTCGGAGGCAAAGTTGACGCGCGCCGAGAACGAGGTATTGCCGCCCGCGCGACTGTCCTTCGTGTGGGTCCACTGTATCTTGAGGCTCTTCGTCACCATATAGTCGGGCATATTCTTCTCGCCCTCCACGGTGCGGATGAAACTGGCGTAGAAGTTTCCGCTGAAGCGGTAGCGCTTGCGGTAGTTCATCTCGCCGCTCAGTCCCCAGGAGCCCTTCGTGTAGATTTCGCCCAGGGCCTTGAAGTCCATATAGTCGTTGATGGCGAAATAGTAGCCGCCATCGCGCAGATAGAAACCGCGAATCGTTTCATCGCCAAAGGTGGGAACGATGAGACCCGAGGAGTATTTCTTGTTTATCGGGAAGAAAGCATAGGGAACGGCAAGCGGCAGTGGCACATCCTCCACAACCAAGTAGGCAGGGCCAAAGAAACTCTCCTTGCCCGGTATGACCTTGGCGCGCGAGACTTTGACGTAGAAGTGCGGGTGCTCGGCATCACAGGTCGTATAGGTGGCGTGCTGGAGGTAGAGGGTGCCGTCTTCGGCGCGCTTGCCCTCGCGGCTGGTCAGGAAGCCGTTGCCCTGGGTCGTACTGACGTTGCTGATGAAGCCCTTCTTCGTCTTGAAATTGAAGGCCATGGATTCGCTCTCATACTGTTCGCTGCCCTGCTTGTAGAGGGGCTTGCCCGAGAGCGTACCCGTGGTATCGCGGTGGGCATCGGCATAGACCATGCTGCTGTCGATGTTCATGCTCATCTTGGCGGCGTTGAGCTCCATGCCCTGATATTGCACCTTGCTCTCGCCGAAGAGGTAGGCAAAGCCCGTGGCGGCATCATAGGTCATGGAGTCCTTGGCCTCGTACTTGACGGGCGAATCGATGCCTGGCTTGCGCTCCTTCACACTGTCGTGGGGCAGGGTGTCGCGCATGGCGCTGTCAATATCGAGGCCCTGGTCGAAGGCGCGGATGGCGCGCAGCAGCGAGGGGTCGAGGCTGGCCGAGTCGACGGCAGTGCTGTCGCCGATGGCTGGGAGCACGGCCGTGCTGTCAGGCACGCTGTCGTTCGTCTGCTTCAGGCTGTGCTGCCACAGTGACGAGAGGTCCACATTTGTGGCGGCGGTGTAGGCCCTTGCGGCGGTGCAGGGCGCGGATGTCTGCATCTCGCCATTGCCCACGCACCTATCCGGCGCATCCTGATGTGGACGCGTCGGTATGAGTGCTGCGGAGAGCGAGAGTGCCATCGGCAGCAAGAGGATACACCATAATTTCTTCCTCAAATGTTCTTTCGGCTATGATTTCAAGCTGCAAAGGTACGAATTTCTTCCTAGCTTCGCTATTTACCCGTGGCTTTTTGTGCAACGTGGGGCGCATAGCCTGCCTGTTCTCCATAGGTGGCGGTCTATTTCCGAAAATATGTAGGATTACATAATGTAGGATAGGAAACCTAGGGGAGTTGGCGGGGAAGCCCTACTTTTGCAGTGTTCCCAATATGGAGAAAGGCTTTTCTTCCGATTCTTAACCTACTATGGACTTGGGCGTTTGTCATTACAAAGCAATGTACCGCACGTTGCCTTGCAATGTTTCTTTGAACACGGATTCTACGGATTCTACGGAGTGGGGTGTTTGTCATTGCAAGGCAATGTACCGCACGTTGCTCGTGTGGCTCAGCTATATTGGGCGTATGGCCGAGGTGCGATACATTTCTTTCCAGCGAAATTTGCAATTAAAAATCCACCTAAGTAGTTACTCGAAATGATAAAAATGCACCTATTGAAAATAAACATCTTTAACCTTTCAACGCTCTATATCGTCAATTCGCGCATCAACTTGGCCCGAAAAAAATCCGCAAAGGCAGGTAGAAAATCCGCTTCGGCATATAGAATTTTCTATATGCTTTGTAGAACAACCCGTTTTTGGGCCATTTTCGCCTAAAAAAAGAGGAGAGAATCCCGTGTTTGCGGGCTCTCTCCTCTTCGCTATACAAAGATAATACATTTTCCGCCGAAATGCAAATCGATTTAACATTTCGCAACAACTTACGAAATGTTAAAAGACGAGTTTTGCACACTCGAGGCTTCGCGATGTATTATATTACGAGGGCGTAACAACTCAGGTAGATTATTGCTGGCCAGGGGGGGGCGCACATACAGCATCATTCCACCCACAATTAGCACCCAGCCAAACTGGTATTTTTCGGGCAACAAACGACCTGAGTACTTACACGAGGGCCGAGGTCGCTGCGCAATCTCAGCCTCGCATCGCACACCACCGCCAAAAGCGATGATTCTTCGACACATTGCATTCCCAACAAGAAGAAAGGAAAAGCTGTGTCGCCAAGCAAGACGACACAGCTTCTCAACTATATTCTCCCTAGAGAGCGAAATATCACTAGTCCCAAGGACCATTTTTCTGTTCCTCACCCCAAGGACCATTCTTTTTATTGGTGAGGACTTCGAAGTCGTCTGCATTCCCTGAATTCACAGTAGTGGTGCCATTTTTAGAGAGAGCGAGCATACCGCTAGCTTGAATAATAAACGTCGTGGCGGCAGGAACCATATATCTTTTCTTCATAATCGAATTTCTTTTGATTGAGTGAATGAATGTGTACGTGCGGCTGTTACTTCACCAGCACCTTGTGGCCGTTGACAATGTTCACGCCCTTCTGCAAGGAGTTGAGGCGCTGACCAGCCGTATTATAGATTACAGATTTCTCTGTGTTACCAAAGATGGCTTCAATACCCGTTACTTCGCCGTCGCCAGTAAAGAAGAACGCCCTCGTCGGGCTGGCCTCGTCAGAAGTAACGGTCAAGTAGCACTTGTACTTCGGGCAAGCCTTGACGTCGTTGCCCTCCACCTGATAAAAGCCCAGTACGTTGTTGTACTTTGAGAGGATGTAACTGCCCGAGGGGACATTTGCGCTTTCGTCTAGTACGCCATACAGCCAACCATCCTCCTGCACACCGCTAAGTGCTTGACCGCCGTAACCAATAAACTGATACTTTTTCGGTGCGTCAGCCGTAGGCACATCTACTTCACCAGTGTATTCCACGATGTAGGGTGTATTCGCGCCCCATCTACCATTGCGGTTTTCCTGTTCAAGGGTCAGTACGTTGCCGTTTGAGGCGTAGCAACGGCACAATTTCCAACTGGTGGGGGCGGCATAGTTAAACGGCAGGCAGATTGTGCCATACTTTGCTTTAAGGGTGTAATCTACGCTCAGGAGAGCACCATGTTCCGCCACCATGTCGTTGTAATCGCTGAGAATACTGCCTTGAGCGCTTTCCGTGAAATCAATCTTGGGCAGATTCTTATTAGCAGCCGTTGCTGCGAGTGCTTGTGCGGCGTCGATGGCTGCATTGATTTCGGCAGGAGCAGCTATTTCTTTGGGCGAGATAATCGTAGCGCCTGGCGTCACAGGGATGCGTGTCGCATTCTTCAACGGGTCGAACACTGCATTCACCAGATCATTGCCAATGGGCGGTTCGGGGAAACTGAGGTTAGAGCCTGTGTGACCAGCATTTTCCATATCGTAGAAGAATACGCCTTGATTATCATCATAGCTCGAATTTACGCTAAGGAACAATCCACCAGCACTCACCGACAACGCCGTGCAGAATCCATTCGAGGTTCCTTGACTAGGAACATAGTAGAACGTTCCTGCAGATGGTTCGTCAACTAGCTGCGGTCCTGAAGTAAGATTGATGGTTGACGTGGGGACAAATTGGCCCGTGCTCACGCTTTGTAGAGTAAATCCGAATTTGCCTTCATTGTCATTGAACTGGGGATAGATATACCAGCGGTAAGGCTTGAGAGTTTCTAGAGTCAATGTACCCATTGCTTCAGTGGTATTTTTGGTGCACCACAATTTGCCAGCATTATCACCACTACCTACGTGGAAATAGTAGCCACTACCCAGAGCACTCTTAATACCCGTTGAATTCTTGACCCCAGCACTTGACACAGGGAAGGGGAAGGTGATATCAGCCGACATGGTATAAGTTTCTCCCGAATCTTCGAAGCTCACATTGCTAAGTGTATAGCCCTCAGCGCCGACAAGGGTAGGCAATGCCGTTTCGTTGCCATACCAAGGCACGTTGTAAGTACCCTCGTAGGTGGCGCCATTTTCATCTGTGAGCGTATAGGCGCAATTTACAGGTTCATAGCCAAGGCCAGTATAAGTAACGGTGATACCCGTTTCATCATAGGTGACGGCATTTTCAAGTCTCGAATATTCTCCCGACTCATTTTTATACCAGACGGTAATGGAGTTGATGTTCGAGGAGAGGTCTGCGTCCCAGGCCATTACCTTTTTGGTGAGCGTCATACGCTTGCGTTCTCGGTCTCCATCCTGAGGCATGTCAGCAACAACTACTTCAAGATCCCAGCGACGATTTCCCTTATTGACACTAGTAAAGGGGGTGCGAATCACACCATTCTCTCCGATAAACCAACGCTGATCACTACCATCGTTCATACTAAAAGAGGTGCGACCAGAGAATGTCAGCACTCCATCAGTCCAGACAGTAGCACTGGCATCAGGCTCTGTACCCTTCAAGTCAATGCCGTAACTCACCGTGGCTGTTGCTGCGGTTTCAACCAAGACACTACCTGCCCAACTGCCTAGATTACAAGTAACATTCGACGTTGAACCAATAACCCAAATACCTCCATTATCAGAGGTATTGTTAGTAGTGCTTGTTGTAACCGTTCCTACATTATCGAATTTGTAGAGCGGGCCCGTTAAAGGTTCTCTTCCAGGATTATCCGTTGACGTTTTTTCGTCAGCATCAAATTTCCTTGTTGATGTATTGTAAGTCCAAACTACACCACCAAACTGGGGTTTATCATAAAAGAGAGATGCCTCCACAATTCTAAACTTGGTGAGGTGTGTGGCATCACCTGCTTTAGAAGAACAATCTACATAGAGGCTGTTAGCTTTTGTTCCAGTTTGGTTGTTTTGGAAATTCAGGTAGCCTGCCACGGTGGTGTTATTTTTAGAAGGGGCGTCAGTCTGGTAAAACGTATAGACGCCCGTCTCACCAGTTTCCTCAATAGTCCATTCGGTCTCGCGCTCTGTGGTATTCCAGTGTACTGTACCCTCACCTGCACCAAAATACTTATCTACTTTTGTGGTAATTTTCCATTTTCCTGGCGTGGTACTGGCAAATCTGAACTTCGAGCCTAACAAACCAGACGCAAGCAGACCATATTTACCTTCCTTGTTTGTGGCCGATGAAGAAACATACCGGCCTGTGGTATGCTCAATAATGTAGTAATACTTGGTGGCATCAAAGGTCACCTCTGCCAATGCTGCTCTTGAGCAACAGAGCGCGAGTAGCAGCATAAATAATAAAGATACTTTCCTCATAATTGAAAATAGATTTTGTTATAAGAATATTTGAAATTCGAAGTAAGATGGTTTTACACAAGGTAAGGATAGAAACAAAGCCAAACAGACACACACCCTAAACGCCCAGAAAAGGGGGAACGATAAACCGAAAATTCCCCTAGAAACAGGCACAAAAAAAGTGAGTACTACGGCTGTTCGTCTGTTTTTTGAGGCCCTAGGAATGCCCGAACAAATAGACGAAACAGAGTAATACCCACGCTGTATGAACAGTACGCACGGAACAAGTGTGCAAAGGACAAAGTACGGAAACTAAGCCCTCATAACACACCCCGGCATACAGTTGTTGCATACCCGTAAGCATCACGCTAACCTTCATCGTTGACTTGTTCTTGAAATTTCCTAGGTTCCAAAAAACCAATGATAAAGCAGTGTTGACCCTTTCTAATATGTAATATTCCCCCCAGACAGCCTCACAAGGCCGCCCGTTCTCCGCACCCGCTGTAACTAAGAAAAGTCCGACCAGACCAGCAGGCTCAACCCAACCGGCCAGACAAAGAGAGCAAAGAGAACAAGGGAATACGCGGCAAAGATACAGAGTTTATTTCACAGCAGCAAACGTAATTGGCAGAAAATTAAGATTTTGTCAAAAACACCGACATCCCGCCAGACCAGCCAGCCCCCGTCAGCCCCGTCAGCCCCAGCTTCTCCCCCCAGCATCCCCGTCATCCTCCTCTTATATCCTCTACCATCCTCTTTCTCCTCGAAACCAGCAAAGAGGGCCGCATCCAAATGGACGCAGCCCTCTATATAATAGTTTGGCTTGAAATTATTCTGCCGTTGCTTCTGCGGGTGCTTCGGTAGTTGCTTCCTCTGTGGCGGGAGCAGCAGCCTCGGCGGCGGGAGCGGCAGCCTTCTTGGAGCGACGAGTACGCGTGGTCTTCTTCTTGGTGGGGGCCATGTTTTCATCGAAGTCAACGAGCTCGATGAAGCACATCTCGGAACCATCGCTGGGACGGAAACCAGTCTTGATGATACGGGTGTAACCACCAGGACGGTCGCCTACCTTCTGTGCTACCTCACCGAAGAGGATGTTGATGGACTCCTTGTCCTGCAGGTAGCGGAACACAACGCGACGAGAAGTCGTGGTGTCTGACTTGCAGCGTGTGATAAGGGGCTCAACATACTGCTTCAGAGCCTTGGCCTTTGCCAGAGTCGTAGTGATTCTTTTGTGCTTAATCAGAGAGCAAGCCATGTTGGAGAGCATGGCGGCTCTGTGAGGAGCAGTACGGCTCAAGTGATTGAATTTCTTGTTATGTCTCATTGCTTAAATTATTCTTTATCTAATTTGTATTTAGAAATATCGGTTCCAAACGACAGATTCAGACTCTCGAGCAAATCATCAAGCTCAGTGAGCGATTTCTTACCGAAATTGCGGAACTTAAGGAGGTCGTTCTTGTTGAACTGTACGAGGTCGCCGAGGGTTTCAACGTCGGCTGCCTTGAGACAGTTGAGGGCACGAACGGAGAGGTTCATGTCAACAAGGCGTGTCTTGAGGAGCTGACGCATGTGGAGTACTTCCTCGTCAAACTCTTCGTTCTCCAAGTTGGCTGCATCTTCCATCGTAATCTTCTCGTCGGAGAAGAGCATGAAGTGGTAGATGAGAATCTTGGCGGCTTCCTTGAGTGCGTCTTTCGGGTGGATGGAACCGTCCGTCGTAATCTCAAGCAGGAGTTTATCGTAGTCGGTCTTCTGCTCTACGCGGAAGGGCTCTACGGTGTACTTGACATTGCGGATGGGAGTGTAGATTGAGTCGATTGCAATCTGATTGACATCGGAGCAGAACTCGCGGTTTTCGTCAGCGGGAACGTATCCGCGTCCTTTGTTAATCGTGATTTCAATCTGAATCGTGGCTTTGGAGTCTAAGTGACAAATCACTAACTCAGGATTTAACACTTCAAATCCAGTGAGGTACTTTGAGAGTTCGCCAGCCTTAAACTCGTTAGAGTCGGAGATGGTGAGGCTGATTTTCTCGGTCTCGAATTCGTCGACTACCTTCTTGAAGCGTACTTGCTTCAGATTGAGGATGATGTTGGTCACGTCTTCTCTTACTCCAGGCACTGTGGCAAATTCGTGCTCAACACCATTGATTTTAATGGTGTTGATGGCGTAACCTTCCAGAGAGGAGAGCAAGATTCGGCGCAAGGCATTTCCGATTGTGGTACCGAAGCCAGGCTCCAAGGGACGAAACTCAAACTTTCCGAACTTGGAGTCATTTTCCAACATTATTACCTTGTCGGGTTTTTGAAATGCTAATATCGCCATGAATAAAATCAGTTTAAGATTAGTTCTTAGAGTACAACTCAACGATCAGCTGCTCCTTGATATTCTCGGGAATATCTGCGCGCTCGGGCTTGTGGAGAAGCTTACCAGACTTGCTGTTTTCGTCCCACTCAATCCAAGGATACTTGCTGTGGTTGAAACCAGCGAGTGCATCGGCAATCACCTCGAGAGACTTGGACTTCTCACGGACGGCGACAATCTGGCCGGGTTTTACACTATAGGAAGCGATATTAACAACTTGTCCATCAACGGTGATGTGCTTGTGGTTGACAAGCTGACGAGCTGCTGCGCGAGTGGGAGCGATACCGAGGCGGTAAACGACGTTGTCGAGGCGGCACTCGAGGTTCTGGAGGAGAATCTCACCAGTAATGCCACTGGTAGCGGCAGCCTTGTCAAACATGTTACGGAACTGCTTTTCGAGAACACCATAGGTGTACTTGGCCTTCTGCTTCTCAGCGAGCATGACACCGTACTCAGAAGTCTTGCGACGACGAGAGTTGCCGTGCTGTCCAGGAGGGAAGTTGCGCTTAGAGAGAACTTTATCGGGACCGAAAATTGCCTCACCGAAGCGACGGGCGATACGAGACTTAGGACCTGTATATCTTGCCATATTTTTCTTTTCTTAAAGATACTTGGATGTGTGGATTATACTCTTCTTCTCTTCGGAGGACGGCAACCGTTGTGGGGCAGCGGAGTAACGTCAACGATTTCTACTACTTCGATACCAGCACCATGGCAGGCACGGATAGCGGATTCGCGGCCGTTACCGGGACCCTTGACATAAGCCTTGACCTTGCGAAGACCGAGGTCGTAAGCTACCTTTGCGCAATCCTGAGCAGCCATCTGGGCAGCGTAGGGGGTGTTCTTCTTGGAACCACGGAAGCCCATCTTACCAGCTGAAGACCACGAGATGATCTGGCCCTCAGAGTTTGCCAAAGATACGATGATATTGTTGAAAGAGCTGTGTACGTGCAACTGGCCCATAGCATCGACCTTGACGTTTCTCTTTTTAGCAGCGACTGTTTTCTTTGCCATAATCTATTGTTTATTTAGTAGCCTTTTTCTTGTTTGCAACAGTCTTCTTGCGACCCTTGCGAGTACGTGCGTTGTTCTTGGTGCTCTGGCCGCGAACGGGGAGACCGAGACGGTGACGGATACCACGGTAGCAACCGATGTCCATCAGACGCTTGATGTTCAACTGGATTTCAGAGCGGAGGTCACCTTCAACCTTGAACTCGGCACCGATAATCTCACGGATTTTACCAGCCTGTTCGTCGGTCCAGTCCTTCACTTTGATATCCTTGTCAATGCCGGCCTTCTCCAAAATCTTAGCCGAGCTACTGCGACCTATACCATAGATGTAGGTCAAGGCAATTTCGCCTCGCTTGTTCTGAGGCAAATCTACGCCAACAATTCTTATTGCCATATATCTTATGATTTATTTTTGCGAAAACTGAAAATTAACCCTGGCGCATCTTGAACTTAGGGTTCTTCTTGTTTATCACATAGAGGCGACCTTTACGACGTACAATCTTGCAGTCTGCGGTGCGCTTTTTCAATGATGCTCTTGTTTTCATATTTCTGATTTCTTTATTTGTATCTGAAGGAGATTCTTCCCATTGAGAGGTCATACAAGTTCATCTCAACCTTCACCTTGTCGCCGGGAAGGATTTTGATGTAGTGCATGCGCATCTTTCCGGAAATGTGGGCCGTGATGACGTGCCCGTTTTCTAACTCAACACGGAACATGGCATTGCTCAATGCCTCAAGGACCGTGCCGTCCTGTTCGATAACTGACTGTTTAGCCATAGGTTTGTGATACTAATTGTTTTGACGTTCGACTTCTTCGATTTCTGTGAAAGAGGAGAGAATCTCTGCCTTACCGTGGTGAATGGCGATGGTGTGCTCGAAATGGGCTGCGGGACTCCCGTCGCGTGTGACCACGCTCCAGCGGTCTTCCTTCAGCGCTATCTCGGGACTGCCGAGAGTAATCATCGGCTCAATGGCGATACAGAGGCCATTCTTGAGTTGCTTACCTGTACCCTGGCGTCCGTAGTTGGGCACCTGCGGGTCTTCGTGCATCTCGCGGCCTATGCCGTGGCCGACAAATTCTCGTACGACACCATAACCATGACGCTCGCAATGCTGCTGAACGACTGCACCGATGTCGCCGAGGCGGCGGCCTACGATGCTGGTTTCAATGGCCTTGTAGAGCGACTCCTTGGTCACGCGGAGTAGTTCACGTACTTCGGGACGAACCTCGCCGACGGTGAAAGTGTAGCAACTATCGCCACAGAAGCCATCAAGGAGTGTGCCACAGTCCACCGAGACGATGTCGCCTTCTTTGAGGGGCGTGTCGTTGGGGATGCCGTGAACCACTGTTTCGTTGACCGAAGCACAAATGGAGGCGGGGAAAGGTCCACCATAAGGATTGGGAAAACCCTTGAAGGTGGGTATCGCTCCATTGTCACGGATAAATTGTTCGGCCAGGGTGTCCATCTCGCGGGTGGTCACACCCGGCCTCACAATCTTAGCTATTTCTGCGAGCGTCTGTCCGACAAGTCGGTTGGCAGCACGCAGCTTATCAATTTCTTCCTCAGTCTTGAGATAAATCATCAGCGGTCGATGCGATTAGTATGCTGACACGTTTTTGTGTGAGCGAACATGTCCTGAGTTCAACAGTCCATCGTATCTTCTAACGAGCAGGTGACTTTCAATCTGCTGGATGGTGTCGATAACTACACCGACGAGAATCAGCAGCGAAGTACCTCCGAAGAATTGTGCGAATCCTTGCTTGACGCCAAACAGACCTGCGAAGGCGGGCATAATGGCAATCAGTGCAATGAACAATGCTCCTGGGAAGAGGAGGTGCGACATCACCTTGTCTAGATAATCAGCGGTGGGTTTGCCAGGCTTGATGCCAGGAATGAAACCATTGTTGCGCTTCATATCTTCGGCCATCTGAACGGGGTTGAGCGTAATGGCGGTATAGAAGAAGGTGAAGGCGACGATGAGAATCACGTACACCACATTATAAGGAACGCTCGTGTAATCTCTAAAACTGCTGAGGAAACCGTTGCCATCGCCCGTTGCGGAAAGCGTGAGGGGGATGAACATAATGGCCTGTGCAAAGATGATAGGCATTACGTTAGCCGCAAACAGTTTGAGAGGAATGTACTGACGGGCGCCAGTGACCTGACCACGTCCTTCAATACGCTTGGCGTACTGAACGGGCACCTTGCGAGTGGCTTTCACAAGCAGGATGGCAAGAGCCATTACGCCGAGCAGTGCAAGCACCTCAAAAAGGAACATGATGAAACCACCACCTTCAGCACCACTCCATGCAGAAACGAATTCCTCAATCAGAGCAGACGGGAGGCGAGCAATGATACCAATCATAATGATGAGAGATACACCATTGCCAATTCCCTTATCGGTGATACGTTCACCCAACCAGAGGATAAACATACTGCCGGCCGCGAGGATAATCGTAGACGTGATGATAAATCCGATACCCTGACCTGCCTCGAAGGCGGGACCTACCTGGTATCTCAGGTTGATGAGATAGGCAGGAGCCTGGAAGAGGAGGATGGCTATGGTCAGCCAACGGGTATATTGATTTATCTTACGTCTGCCGCTTTCTCCTTCGCGCTGCAACTTCTGGAAGTAAGGCACTGCGATAGCCAGGAGCTGGATGACAATCGATGCTGAGATGTAGGGCATGATACCGAGGGCAAATACCGAAGCATTGGAGAAGGCACCACCCGAGAACATATTCAACAAGGACATCAAACCCTCGCTCGTCTGCTCCTGCAGCGCACCCAACTTATTGGGATTGATACCAGGCAGTACGATAAAGGAGCCAAAGCGGTAGATAGCAACAAAGAGGAGGGTGATGAGGATGCGCGTACGCAGATCCTCAATTCTCCAAATGTTTTTGATGGTCTCGATTATCTTTTTCATGAATACAGATTTGGATTAGAGTTTAGTAGCCGTGCCACCGAGAGCGGTGATGGCAGCTTCAGCAGTCTTGGAGAAAGCGTGGGCTGTCACATCAAGCTTGGTAGTAAGTTCACCGTTGCCGAGAATCTTCACCAACTGACGAGAGTTGATGAATCCAGCTGCGATGAGTTCTTCAACACCGATTTTCTCAAGGTTTTTGGCAGCTGCCAGTTCCTGGAGTGTGCTGAGGTTGATGGCCTTGTACTCTACGCGGTTAATGTTCTTGAAGCCGAACTTGGGCAGACGACGCTGGAGAGGCATCTGACCGCCTTCAAAACCGATTTTCTTGCTGTAACCAGAGCGTGCCTTGGCACCCTTGTGACCACGGGTAGAAGTACCACCCAGGCCAGAACCGGGACCACGACCGATACGCTTGCGAGTCTGAACGGCGCCGGCTGCAGGTTTCAAAGTATGTAATTTCATAACTTTCTTGTGTGGTTGATTGGTTGTATTAATCTACGACAGTTACCAGGTGATGCACCTTGCGAATCATACCTTGAACGACAGGTGTGTCTTCCTTTTCAACGATTTGGTGCATCTTTCTGAGTCCGAGTGAGTCGAGCGTGCGCTTCTGGTCGATGGAAGCTCCGATACGACTTTTGATTTGCTGAATCTTAATAGTTGCCATAGTCAAATTATCCTCTAAATACTTTTTCCATTGACACGCCGCGGTGCTGAGCCACGGTACGTGCATCACGCATTTCACTCAGTGCAAGGATGGTAGCCTTGACAAGGTTGTGGGGGTTGGAAGAACCCTTTGACTTTGCAAGAACGTCGGTGATACCTGCGCTCTCAAGCACGGCACGCATTGCGCCACCTGCTACTACTCCAGTACCCTCAGATGCGGGCAGGATGAGAACGTTGGCGCCGCCGAACTTGGCAGCCTGCTCGTGGGGTACGGTACCCTTGAGCACGGGAACCTTAACGAGGTTCTTCTTGGCAGCTTCTACGCCTTTGGCAATAGCGGCGGTAACTTCGCCAGCCTTACCGAGGCCACAACCGATTACACCCTTACCATCACCAACTACAACGATAGCTGCGAAGGTGAAGGTGCGACCACCCTTGGTAACTTTTACTACGCGATTGATAGCAACCAGTCTATCCTTTAATTCTTCGCTATTAACAATTACTCTGTTTGCCATAATCCATTAGAATTTAAGTCCACCTTTACGTGCACCTTCAGCAACCTCTTTTACACGTCCGTGATAGAGGTAGCCGTTACGGTCGAACACTACAGTAGTGATACCGGCTTCAAGTGCCTTCTTAGCCACAGCTTCGCCTACGAGGGCGGCCTGTTCCTTCTTGGGCATGGTCTCCATACCGAGAGAAGAAGCGGCTACGAGCGTGGTAGCGGTTTCGTCGTTGATAATCTGTACGTAGATTTGCTTATTGCTTCTGAATACAGTCAAGCGAGGACGCTCGGCAGTTCCAGAGATTTTATTGCGCACCCGATATTTGATTTTTAGGCGTCTTTGATCTTTCTTCGTAGTCATAATCTTACAGGTTTAGAATTACTTAGCACCAGCTGACTTACCAGACTTTCTGCGAATCTGCTCGCCGAGGAAGAGGATACCCTTACCCTTGTAAGGTTCGGGCTTGCGGAAAGAGCGAATCTTTGCGCATACCATACCGAGGAGCTGCTTGTCGCAAGACTCTAAGCAAATATACGGGTTCTTGTTTCTCTCAGTTTTTGTCTCAACCTTGATTTCAGGGGGAACCTGAAGGAAGATAGCGTGGGTGTAACCGAGGTTGAATTCAATCAGGTTGCCCTGGTTGCTCACACGGTAACCTACACCGACGAGTTCCATTTCCTTCTTGTAGCCAGTGCTAACACCAACTACCATGTTGTTGACGAGCGCGCGATAGAGGCCGTGGTAAGCCTGCTTCTGCTTCAGCTCTACTTCACTGTTTTCATCGATGGTGAAAACGATTTGTCCCTCTGCGATTGTGACAATGATAGAAGGATTGATGGCCTGAGAAAGCTCACCCTTCGGTCCTTTCACGGACACTACATTATCCTGCACTGTGACGGTCACGCCAGCAGGGATGTTAATCGGCAATTTACCTATTCTGGACATAATTTCCTCCTATATTAGTAGATATAGCAAAGTACTTCGCCGCCAATCTTGAGGGCGGAAGCTTCTTTATCAGTCATTACACCTTTGGACGTGGAGATGATTGCGATACCAAGTCCGTTGATTACACGCGGCATATCTTTGTAGCCGGTGTACTTACGCATACCGGGGGTAGATACGCGGGTCAGGCTCTTGATGGCGCTGACCTTGGTCTGAGGGTTATACTTCAGGGCAATCTTGATAGTACCCTGAGGTCCGTCCTCTACAAACATGTAGTTGAGGATGTAACCCTTGTCGAAGAGGATTTTGGTGATTTCCTTCTTCAGGTTTGACGCCGGCACTTCTACTACTCTGTGCTTTGCCTGAATGGCATTGCGCAACCGGGTCAAGTAGTCTGCTATAGGATCAGTCATAAAATAAATTGTTTAATTAATCGGGACCTTCCCGACAATATTAAATAATTAGTGAATTGAGGTTTCGGTTTACCAGCTGGCCTTCTTTACACCAGGAATCAGACCGCTAGAAGCCATCTCACGGAACTGGATACGGGACAGACCGAAGAGGCGGATGTAGCCTTTGGGACGACCGGTAATTTTGCAGCGGTTGTGGAGACGGATGGGGTTAGCGTTGCGGGGAATCTTCTGGAGCTTGCGGGCTGCTTCATAAGCTTCAACGGGGTCGTTCGACTTGTTGACGATTTCCTTAAGAGCTGCACGCTTAGCTGCATACTTGGCCACCAACTTAGCTCGCTTCACCTCGCGAGCCTTCATAGATTCTTTTGCCATATCTTTGATTAGTTGTTTTTAGCGTTCTTAAAGGGCAGGCCGAACTCCTTGAGCAGTGCGTAGCCTTCTTCGTCGGTAGCGGCGGAGGTTACGAACGTGATGTTCATACCGAGGATGCGATCGATGGTGTCGATGTTGATTTCGGGGAAGATAATCTGCTCTTGGATACCGAGGGTGTAGTTGCCGCGGCCGTCAAACTTGCTTTCAATACCCTTGAAGTCGCGGATACGGGGCAGGGCCACGCGAACGAGCTTCTCGAGGAATTCATACATTCTCTCGCGACGGAGAGTCACCATCACGCCGATGGGCATCTTCTTACGGAGCTTGAAGCTAGCAACGTCCTTCTTAGATACGGTTGCTACAGCCTTCTGACCAGTGATGGCAGTAAGTTCGTTGATGGCCACTTCGATAATCTTCTTGTCTGCAACTGCCATACCGAGACCCTGGTTAATCACGATCTTCTTGAGTACGGGAATCTGCATGGAAGAAGAGTAGTTGAACTGCTTCATCAATGCGGGCGCGATGCGCTCAGCATATTGTTGTTTGAGACTTGCTGTATTCATTACTTAATCTCCTCACCTGATTTTTTAGAATAACGTACCAACTTACCATTCTCGTTGAGACGGCGACCGATGCGGGTCGGTTTGCCAGTCTTGGGGTCAACCACATTCAGGTTGGAGATGTGAATGGGAGCCTCCATCTTGACGATACCGCCTTGGGGGTTCTTGGCATTAGGCTTCTGGTTCTTGGAGACCATGTTAACGCCTTCGACGATAGCGCGGTTTTTCTCAACGAGGACCTTCACGACCTTACCGGTCTTGCCTTTGTCCTCGCCGGCGTTTACGTAAACGGTATCGCCGCTCTTGATATGTAACTTACTCATGCTGTTTTGTCTTCTTAGTGTGAATTAGAGCACTTCGGGAGCGAGTGAAACGACCTTCATGTTGACAGCGCGGAGTTCACGGGCTACGGGGCCGAAGATACGGCTACCGCGGATTTCGCCAGCGTTGTTCAGGAGGACGCATGCGTTGTCGTCGAAACGGATGTAGGAACCATCGGGACGGCGGATTTCCTTCTTAGTGCGTACAATAAGAGCCTTTGATACGGCACCTTTTTTAATATCACTGGACGGGATGACGCTCTTGACAGAGACTACAATCACGTCGCCAACAGAAGCATAGCGTCTCTTCGTACCGCCAAGTACGCGGATGCAGAGGGCCTCGCGTGCGCCGCTGTTGTCTGCTACGGTTAATCTAGATTCTGCTTGTATCATAATTACTTAGCTCTTTCTACAATTTCAACAACTCTCCAACGCTTTGTTTTGCTCAGAGGACGAGTTTCCATGATGAGGACGGTGTCGCCGACATTGCAGTCGTTCTTTTCGTCGTGTACATGGTATTTTTTCGTCTTGGAGATGAATTTACCGTAAATCGGGTGCTTCTCTTTGAACTTGGCAGCAACCACAATGGTCTTTTCCATCTTGTTGCTAACGACAACACCCTGTCTTGTCTTTCTTAAATTTCTTTCCATCTGGGTGACCATTATTATTTGTTGTTCAGTTCGCGCAAAACGGTTTTCATTTTTGCGATGTCACGACGCGCAGCCTTAATCTGTGCAGGGTTCTCCAGAGGGGAGATGCTGTGGTTGAGCAGCATCTGGTGATACTTTGCAACCTCGGCCTCTACGCGCTCGGCCAATTCATTGGCAGGGATCTGTCTAATTTCTGCAATCTTCATAATTAAGCGTTTTTGTCGTAATCGTGACGTACTACAAACTTGGTGGTGACGGGAAGCTTCTGGGCAGCGAGGCGGAGTGCTTCTTTAGCTACCTCGAAGGGTACACCTTCCAATTCGAAAATGATACGGCCCGGAGTGATGGGGAACACGTAGCCCACGGGATCACCCTTACCCTTACCCATACGTACATCGGCAGGCTTCTTGGTGATAGGCTTGTCGGGGAAGATACGAATCCAGCTCTGACCTTCACGCTGCATATAGCGCGTCATAGCGATACGAGCGGCTTCGATTTGACGACCGGTGAGCCAGTGTGTATCGAGGCTCTTGATACCAAAGCTACCGAAAGCAAGCTGGTTGCCACGCTGTGCATTACCCTTGCAGCGGCCTTTTTGCGGTCTTCTGTATTTGGTTCTTTTGGGTTGTAACATAATACTCTAAGTAAATGCTTGTCTGTTAACGGTTGTTGTTTCTCTTGTTGCGGAAGTTGCGACCCTTGCCGTTGCCACGACCCGTTTCCTTCTCGGGAGTGAAGTTGGGGGCGAGGTCACGCTTGCCATATACTTCGCCACGGCAGATCCAAACCTTAATACCGAGGATACCTACCTTGGTGAGGGCTTCGGTCTGGCAGTAGTCGATGTCAGCGCGAAGGGTATGCAGGGGCGTACGTCCTTCCTTGAACATCTCCTTGCGGGCCATTTCGGCACCATTGAGACGACCGCAAATCTGAACCTTGATACCTTCGGCACCAGCATGCATTGCATTGCTGATGGCCATCTTGATGGCGCGACGATAAGCGATTTTACCCTCCACCTGGCGAGCGATGCTCTTTGCAACGATTGTAGCATCGAGGTCGGGCTTCTTCACTTCGAAGATATTAATCTGAACGTCCTTGTCGGTGATTTTCTTGAGTTCTTCCTTGAGCTTGTCAACTTCCTGACCACCCTTACCGATGATAACACCGGGGCGAGAGGTGCAGACAGTGATGGTGATGAGCTTCGGGGTACGTTCGATGACGATGCGTGCCACGCTGGCCTTGGCCAGACGAGCGTCGAGGTATTTGCGGATTTTGCTATCCTCAAGGAGGTTGTCACCGAAGTTGTTGCCTCCGTACCAGTTGGAATCCCAGCCGCGTACGATACCCAGACGATTACTAATCGGATTTACTTTTTGTCCCATAGTCTTTAATCATTTTTTGTACCCACGAACACTGTCACGTGGTTTGAACGTTTACGAATTCTGTAACCTCTTCCCTGGGGTGCAGGGCGCATACGCTTGAGCGTAACACCTTCATCAACGAAAATCTTGGTGATGAACAATTCGCCGTCTTCAGCGCGACGGTCATTCTTCTGTTCCCAGTTGGCAATGGCAGAGCGGAGTACCTTCTCAACATCTGCGGAAGCTGCCTTCTTGGAGAAACGGAGAGTACCGAGGGCGCGATTCACCTCCATGCCGCGTACCATGTCTACTACGTAGCGCATCTTGCGGGGTGAGGAGGGAACATTTTGCAGTTTTGCAAAATACTGGGTCTTGAGTGCTGCCTTTCTAGCTTCAGCAGCGAGTCTTTTTCTTGCTCCCATTTATTATTATTCTTTTATTTGCTAATTGGATTGTGGGTTACCCTGTCTTACTTCTTCTTGTTACCACCATGGCCACCGAACTTGCGGGTGAGTGCGAACTCGCCGAGCTTGTGTCCTACCATATTTTCGGTCACGTAGACGGGGATGAATTTGTTACCATTGTGTACTGCGATGGTGTGGCCAACGAAATCGGGGCTAATCATCGAAGCACGGGCCCATGTTTTCACTACATTCTTCTTGCCGCTTTCGTTCATGGCAAGGATTTTCTTCTCCAGAGAGACAGCGATGTAGGGACCTTTTTTAAGTGAACGACTCATATTGTGATTCTTTCTTTTAAGCTTTGAACTTTGAACTTTCAAGCTGCCCGCACTGGACTATCGCTTGCTAGCTCTTTCGATAATGTACTTGCTTGACTGCTTCTTAGGAGCGCGTGTCTTGAGACCCTTAGCATACAAGCCCTTGCGCGAACGGGGATGTCCACCACTCTGGCGACCTTCACCACCACCCATCGGGTGATCAACAGGGTTCATAACAACACCGCGGTTGTGAGGACGACGGCCCATCCAGCGAGAGCGACCTGCCTTACCAGAGCTTTCGAGAGCGTGGTCGGAGTTACCTACACTTCCTACGGTTGCCTTGCAAGCGGAGAGAATCTTACGAGTTTCACCTGAGGGCAATTTGATTACGCAGTAGTCACCTTCACGAGAAGTGAGCTGTGCGAAGTTACCAGCACTACGAACGAGCAGGGCACCCTGTCCGGGACGGAGCTCGATGTTGTGGATAACCGTACCCACGGGGATGTTCTTCAGAGGGAGGGCGTTGCCGATTTCGGGAGCTGCATCTGCGCCGCTCACGAGCTTGTCGCCAACCTTCAATCCGTTGGGAGCAATAATATAACGTTTTTCACCGTCAGCATAGAAGAGGAGTGCGATGCGCGCGGAGCGGTTGGGATCGTACTCGATTGTCTTTACTGTTGCGGGAACACCATCCTTCTCACGCTTAAAGTCGATGAAGCGGAACTTCTTCTTATGACCGCCACCCATGTAGCGCATGGTCATCTTACCGACGTTGTTGAGTCCACCAGTGGAGCGCTTACCATAAACGAGAGATTTCTCAGGTACGGATGCAGTAATTTCTTCGAACGTACCTATAATCTTGTGTCTTTGGCCCGGTGTTGTGGGCTTAAATTTACGTACTGCCATCTGTTATTTAGATATTGCTATAGAAATCGATTGTTTCGCCTTCCTTGATGGTCACCACTGCCTTCTTGAAAGCGTTGGTGCGACCCTTGAGGAGGCCAGCCTTAGTATAGCGGCTCTTGTTCTTGCCTGCGTACTTTGCAGTGTTTACTGCCACAACGTTCACACCATACAAGGCTTCTACTTCTGCCTTAATCTGGAGCTTGTTGGCATCGGGACGAACAATAAAGCCGTACTTGTTCTGCTTGTCCATGATGGTGGACATCTTCTCAGTAACGAGAGGTTTGATAATGAAAGCCATAATTCTTGTTCGTTTCCTTTATTACTTGTTCAACACTTGTTCAATCTGAGCGAGGGCGCTTTCAGTCACCACCATTACGTTGGCATCGAGCACGCTGTAAGTGTGAAGGTCAGCAGCGCGACCCACCTTAGCTCTTTGCAGATTGCGAGCGGAGAGGTACACATTCTTGTTTGCCTCGGGCATAAGCACGAGCACCTTCTTGTCGGCCACCTTGAGATTGTTCATCACTTCGAGGAAGCTCTTCGTTTTGGGAGCTTCGAAGGTGAAGTCCTCAACCACTACGATAGCGTTCTCCTGTGCCTTATAAGCGAGGGCGCTGCGGCGTGCCAGAGCGGTCACCTTCTTATTGAGCTTGAAGCTATAGTTGCGGGGCTTGGGACCGAACACGCGAGCACCACCTACGAGCAGCGGAGAGTTGATATCACCGCGGCGTGCGCCACCGCCACCCTTCTGGCGACCGAGCTTACGAGTGGAACCGCTGATTTCGCTTCTTTCCTTTGACTTAGCCGTACCCTGACGCTGAGCAGCGAGATAGCGACGTACATCGAGATAAATGGCATGGTCGTTAGGCTCAATGCCAAATACAGAATCGCTGAGAACAACTTTTCTGCCGGTGTCTTCACCTTTGATATTGAATACGCTTACTTCCATTATCTTTCCACTATTACGATTGAACCTTTGCATCCGGGAACAGAACCCTTAATCAAGAGGAGGTTGTGCTCGGGGATAACCTTTAATACTTTCAAGTTCTGAGCCGTTACGCGAGCGTTGCCCATCTGGCCGCCCATGCGCATGCCCTTGAACACCTTTGCGGGATAGGAGCAAGCACCGATTGAACCCGGCTTACGCAGACGGTCGTCCTGACCGTGCGTCGTCTGACCTACACCACCAAAACCATGACGCTTCACAACGCCCTGGAAGCCCTTACCCTTAGAGGTTCCTACAACGTCCACATAATCAGCGCCGTTGAACACCTCTACGGTCAGCGTATCACCGAGATTGAGTTCCTGTTCGAAACCACTGAACTCGGCCAAGTGACGCTTGGGGGTAACACCAGCCTTCTTGAAGTGACCGAGCAGAGGAGCAGAAGTATTCTTCTCCTTTGCCTCCTGGAAACCTACCTGAACGGCAGCGTAACCATCCTTCTCAACGCTCTTGATTTGGGTTACCACGCAAGGACCTACTTCGATTACAGTGCACGGCACATTCTTGCCGTCGGCACTGAACACGGATGTCATTCCGATTTTCTTACCTAATAATCCTGGCATTTCAGTTTTATTGATTGTTGAATAAATTGAATTGATTTCTCTTTTATCCGTAGCCCACAACGACCGTCATCGTTATGGGGCGGAAGGTTATTTCTAACCACGGGGCTAACGAACCCACTAAAAATAAAGCAGTTATCTTACGTTTCCTACTTTTCGGAGTGCAAAGGTAACAATTTCTTTTATTCTGTGCAATATACCAGCCTGTTTTTTAACGAGAAAAATGCAATTTCCTGTAATTTTTTTCTTCGGCACAGATTTTTGTAATATCCAACTTGCAAAATTTTAGGTCAAAACCGATTTCCGCGCGCGTATATATAATAGGTAGGTCCTATACCATTAACTTGCTATGGAGTTTTATCCATCGTGCCGTCAATACACGACAAGCTAATCTATAGGACCAACCTAATGGTGGGGTCGCGTTGAATCTACTTCGTGCTGCGACTGCCGCCCAACACTTTCACCAGCAGCCACTCAGGGGCCGCTTTCATGAAGGGGGCGAGCAAGGCCCAGCGGCGAGTGATCGTAGCCATACCTTTGCGGTGGTCAATGGCGCGGACGATGGCGCGCACGGCTTTGTCGGCCTGCAGTACCCAAAAGAACTGCTTGGGGTCGTTGAGCAGGGGCGTATCTACGAAGCCTGGACGAATGTCGGTGATATAGAGGGGTAGGCGGCTGGCCTTGGCGCGCTGACGCAGGGCTTCGAGATAGTGCGCTTGAAAGGC